>Ga0265298_10003338_pt1 | contig 21334 bp, 18 predicted proteins | sample AusTroGonzalo_MG_3_FD_193486 | JGI IMG/M metagenome (GOLD analysis project Ga0265298, IMG submission 193486) | Bovine rumen microbial communities from tropical cattle in Woodstock, Queensland, Australia - Gonzalo_01 | ecosystem: Host-associated > Mammals > Digestive system > Stomach > Rumen ...
CAGTTCCAGGATGGCGTTTTTCACTACTTCGGCATCGGAACCATAGGCTACGCTTACGGGGATGTCCACGCGGCGGAGCTCTTTGCCGGTGATGTTGCTGATGTTACCGTTGGAAAGGGTTCCGTTGGGAAGGATGATGACGCGGTTGTCGGTGGTGAGGAGTTTGGTACTCACGATGTTAACTTCGGTCACTTTACCGGCAAATCCCTGCGCTTCGATGAAATCTCCCACCTTGAAAGGCTTGAAAATCAACAACATGATGCCTCCGGAGAAATTCTGCACCGTTCCGCTGAGGGCCATGCCGATGGCCATGCCCCCGGCTGCCAGCAGCGCCGCCAGGGAAGTGGTGTTGACGCCAAGGGTGCCCACTACCGCGATGATGAGCAGGACCCAAAGGCCGATGCTCACCAGGCTCTCGGTAAAGGTGGCCACCGTAGCCTCCGTTTTCTTACGCCGGAAACTGGATTTGAGCGCTTTGCGGATGAGGCTGATGATCCAGCCGCCCACGATGTAAAGGGCGAGGGCGGCCAGAACTTTGAGCCCGAACTGGATGGCTTGCTGGCCCAGCATGGCCAGCAGGTCCTGGGGCGGGGTATTGCGCACCAGTTCTTCCAGGTATGCCTTCTTGGCTTCCAGGGTGTCCGGAGATACTTCCGGCACGGGGATGGTTTGGAGAAGGTGGTACATATCTATTTACAGTTTGATGATCAGGTAAGCCATGTACGCTGCGAACAGCAGCAGGAAAAACGCTCCGTCCAGCCTGTCCAGCTGATTCTTTTTGCCCACGTAACAGCTGGTGAGGAGGACCAGGGCACTGACAGCCAGTGCAGCCAGGTCAACGTAGGAGATTCCCGTAAACGACAGGGGATGGATGAGGGCCGAACCTCCCAGGATGAGGAGGATGTTGAAAATATTGGAGCCGATGATGTTGCCCAGGGCCAGCTGGCCTTTTTTCTTGACGGCGGCCGCGATGCAGGTGGCCAGTTCCGGCATGGAGGTGCCGCCTGCCAGGATGGTGATGGCAATGAACTTGTCGCTCACACCCGCCGCGTGGGCGATATAGGTGGCGGAATCCACGAACAGGTTACCGCCTGCCACCAGGCCGGCCAGACCAGCCAGGATGAGCAGGATCGACACCCACAGTTTCTGCCGTGGAGCCTTGTCTGCCTCGTTTTCTTCTGCGCCGGAGCTCCCGTTGCGGAAGCTGTGGAACATATAGATGAGGAACAGGGCCAGCAGGATACCGCCATCCCAGCGTGAAAGCCCGTCGGTGCCGAAACCGAAGAGTGTTTTCTCCAGGCCCAGGACGATGAGCATCACCGTGATGAGGATGTTCATGGGGATATCCTTCTTCCGGTTCTCCGGAGTGATGGCCATGGGCAGCAACAGGGCGGTGACACCCAGGATGAGCAGGGTATTGTAGATATTGGACCCCACCACGTTGCCCAGGGAGATGTCGGCATTGCCCTGGACGGCTCCGATAAAGCTCACGACCATCTCCGGGGCCGATGTTCCCATGCCCACGATGGTAAGTCCGATGACGAATTCGCTCAGCCCGAAGCGGCGGGCGACGGAAGAGGCTCCGTCCACCAGCCAGTCGGCCCCGAAAACCACCAGGGCCAGGCCCAGAAGGAGTAAGAGAATTTGTACTATCATTCCGTATCAAAAAATTCAAAGCAAATTTAGTGATTTTTCCGGGATTTTGCCTACTTTTGTATCACTACTGAAAACCGCCCTAAACCTGAACCAAAACGTGTTGTTATGATGGGTCCCAACTTGCGCCGGCTCGCCATCCTGGCTTTCACCGCATTTTTCCTCTCCGGACAGTGCGATAGGGAGCTTCCGCCGTCGCCCGGACCGGAGCCCTCAGAGGATCCCATCACCAAGGTTTTGACCCCAGGAGCCTACGGCGTAAAAGGAGGGGACAAAATCCTTTTGCCCTCCAGCCAAACGGGCGTTTTGAAATATGATAATTCATTCACTTTTAGGATATTAGACCCGTCTACCCTAACTGTGGTTTCGCTGTCTGGACTTCCAGTAAAACTTAAGGTGGGAGACCGTATTTCACTCCATTATCGCCTGGCCAGAGGAGGCCGGACGTTAGAGAGCGAAGTATATGAGAACGTCGAAATTTTACTGACAAACGACAAAATGGCCTGGTTGAAGAAAAATGACCAAATTTTCTTCGTAATCCAGCTTTTATAGGCGCCGGAAAGGGAAAAAATCATGAAAAAAATGCTCGTTTTCATACTCATGCTGCTGGCTCCCAAAGCACTACTTTCACAGGCCGTTCAAGAGCCTCGGTTCTTCACGGTATTGGTGGAATTCCAGGACGTTCGTTTTACTGTGGAAAATCCACGGGAAATGGTCGAAGACATGCTGTCTAAGCCCGGCTTTAATTATGGGCACGCAAACGGCTCTGTCTCAGACTATTATATTGATAATTCCCGCGGATTATTCCAACCCTCCTTCGACGTTTTTGGGCCCGTTTTGCTTGAAAAACCCATGAAGGAGTATGGAAAGGACGTATACAGTCAGGGCGTACGCATCGGTGACATTGCCCCCCAGCGAGCCATTTATGAAGCCTGTCTGCAACTGGATCAGGAGATGGACTTTTCTCAGTATGATGCTGATAATGATGGATTTATAGATTTAATTCTGCTGGTCTATGCGGGTTATGACCAGGCGGCCGGAGGGCCCTCTGATGCTCTCTGGGCCCAGCAGTGGAATGTCCAGAACTTCGATGATGAAGAAGTGAAGGAAGCGCTCTTCGATGAGGTCCGGCTCGGCCAGTATATTGCCAACTCCGAGCTTCGCGGTTCCTCCGGATCTCAGTTCACCAGCATCGGCTCCCTCTGTCATGAGCTGGGGCATTACCTGGGACTTCCGGACTTCTTCGATACCGACTCTGCCTTGAACGGAAATGCTGGAGGCGTGTATGGTTTTTCATTGATGGGTACCGGCCTGTATAATGATAGTGGAGATACCCCTCCTTCTCTTAATTCATTAGAATTAAAGATGTTAGGCTGGTCTAATAAAAGTGATTTTGAGGAACTTCCAGAGGGCCCTGTGCGCATTTTTTCCAATAAGGGGAACACTGTGTATATTAGTTCCACGGAAACGGAAGGGGAGTTCTTCCTTTATGAATTCCGTGATGGTAAAGGCTGGGATGCCCCTCTTCCCAGAGGGCTTGTCATTTATCATGTAGACCGGTCGGACAGGATGGTGGGGGATTACACCGCCAGGGAACTTTGGGAGAACTGGCGGGAGCACAATATCATCAATGCTCGCGCGGACCATCCCTGTTTTTACTTGATTCCGTCCTCCAAGCCCGATGCGCTGGCCTACGATGCCACTCTTTCTCCCGGAAAGATGGTTTATCCCGGTCTCACGCAAGTCCTTTTCTACGAACCGGTCGATTGGGACGGCCAGTTTACCGGCGTGCAACTCACCAATATCAGCCTGGAGGAGGATTCGGCCCTGATGTGGGTCCTGAAAGGGGCTGCGTCCAATATCAACGGGCGAGTGTTCAACGCCGACGGAGAACCTCTGGAAGGCGCCCTGCTGGTGCTGGAAGGCCATGAAGAGGAAGTACAGGTGTTCTCTGACGCCGACGGTTTCTATCGTTTCGATTTGCCGGAAGGGGAGGATGTTCTCTTTAGCCTGTCGGTATATAAAGAGGGCTATCAGCCTGTTACAAAGGAGATTTCGATGGAAAGTCATCGGATGATCAGTCTTCCGGTCATCCTTCCGGCCAAGGATGAAGCTTCGGAAAGGCCTTTGTCTAAGTATGATATACAGGCCCAACTGGGCTATTTTTCCCAAACGGCTGTGTTGGGGGGCGTTCATTTTACAGCCGAGGACCTTTTCCCTTATGTGGGGCAGCGGTTGACGGATATTACCTTCTATCCCTACATACAGCCCTCTTTTGAAGGGGAAATCTACGTTGTCGTGGACGTGGAAGGCGAGCGTATCCTTACCCGTAGACTGCGTAACTTGAACAAGGGACCTTATTTCCAGAATTCGCTGGATATTTCCGACGCCGATATCATCATCGAGGAGGGGAAAGACCTTTATATCGGCTATGGCAGCCCTTCCGGAAATGCCGATTTCCGGATTGGGACGGTGGTGGTGCCCGGCGGGGCAAAGGGAAGCAGCTATTACAGCCGTTTCAACATGGAGCGGTCCACCTGGCAGGCAATGTTCGTGAAGAACCTGGGCATCTATATGGATGTGGCCCTTTCCGGGACCGTGACAGAAGTGCTGGATGCGCCGGACCTGACCGCGCTGGGTTATTCCTATATCGAGCCCGGGGAAGGGAAGCTGCAGGAGGGGGATGAGTTTCCCCTGATACTTCACACGGCCTCCTTTATCACATCTGTAAACTGGACCCTGGACGGGGAGCCCGTGGCCGAAAAATCCATTACCCTCAAGCAGGGAACACAAGTGTTACGAGCCCACCTGGTTCACCGGGACGGGCGCACGGAAATACTTGAACTAATACTTAAAGTAAATTAGGATTTTCTCTTCAGTGCCACAACGTTTTCCACGTGCATGGTATGGGGGAACATGTCCACCGGCTGTACAGCTGTAATTTGGTAATCCCGGCACAGGATGGCCAGGTCCCTTGCCTGTGAAGCAGGGTTACAACTAACGTATACCATACGGTCCGGAGCGGCTTTCAGGATAACTTGCGCTACGTCGGGATGGATGCCGGCGCGGGGAGGATCCAGGATGATGACGTCGGGATGTCCATGCTTCCGGATGAAGGCTTCGTTGAGAACGTCTTTCATGTCTCCGGCAAAGAACTCGCAGTTGTCGATCCCGTTGCGCCGGGCGTTGTCACGGGCATCCTCAATGGCTTCCGGAACGTATTCTATACCAAAGACTTTGGCGGCTTTCCGGCTCACAAACTGGGCGATGGTACCCGTGCCCGTGTACAGGTCATAAACTACTTCCCGGCCTTCCAGGGCTGCAAAATCCCTGGCTACGCTGTACAAGCGGTAGGCCTGGCGGGAATTGGTCTGGTAGAAGGATTTGGGGCCGATCTTGAAGGAAAGGCCCTCCATCTGCTCATAGATGGCATCCTGGCCATGGTACAGGACAGGGGAGAGGTCTCCTATGGAGTCGTTCAGCTTCTCGTTGATGACGTAATACAGGCTGGTAATCTGAGGAAATTCTTTCACCAGGGCGTCCAGAAGGGCTTTTCTGGGGGCTTCATCGGCCTGTGCCAGGCACAGGATGAGCATGACCTGTCCGTCTTCGGTGGTGCGGATGAACATGTTGCGGAAGAAGCCGTGATTTTCCCGGATATTATAGAACTCCAGTCCGTTATCCAGGCAAAACTGCTTGATAAACAGGCGGATAGCGTTGGAAGGATCGGCCTGCAGATGGCACTGTCGGATGTCCAGTACTTTGTCGAAGAACTTGCCAACATGGAAGCCCAAACCGGGTTCCACCAGGTCCTGAGGCTCATTTTTTAGCAACCAGCGTTTATTGGAAGCGCTGAATTCCAGCTTATTACGATAATATCGGGTTTTCTCAGAGGGGAGTGTCGGCCTAATTTCCGGTACTTCCAGATGGCCGATGCGTACCAGTTGGTCTTCTACCTGTTGCCGTTTGGCTTCCAGCTGCATCTCATAGGGCAAGGGCTGCCACCGGCAGCCGCCGCAAACGCCAAAATGTTCACAGAAGGGCTCCAGACGATGTTCCGAGGGTTTCACCAGGCGTTTGATGAAACCTTCCATGTAATTCTTTTTCTTCTTGTAAATCTGGATATCGACAATGTCTCCGGGTACCGCGAAATCTACGAACACAACCATGCCGTCCACGCGTGCCAGGGCTTTGCCTTCGGCTGCGACCGCTTCCATGCACACGTTCTCTAGTACCAGGTCGATTTTCTTTTTCCTTGTCATAGGGGACGTTAACTTATAAGCAAGTTAACATAATATAAATTGTGTAACAATTACAGATTTTCCTTGGAAACCACCGGATTGCTGTAAATCTGCAGCAGGATTTCCTTCAGCTGCTGATGGTCCAGCGTGGGTTCTACCTGCATCAGCTGGTGCGCAATGTAACCCTGGAACGCTTCCATGTCCTTGGGCTGGTAATGGCTGGCGTATTTGTCGGTATTGTTAAGCATGTCGGAGGCCATGTAATTGGTTGCCCACAGTTTGTAGCCGCCGATAATGCGGCGGTCCATGGTATGGCGGATTTTCTGGTAACGGTCGTTTTTGTCACACTCGGAAGCCGCCTCAATCTCTTCATCCGTGATGGGATCTCCAAAATACATGTGTACATTGCCCTTGGGCTGTTTGATACCCCACATGATGCTCTTGAGGTCCTCGTCTTCCGACTTGACATAGGTTCCTGTGGTGCGTTTGATCAGGATTTCACGGGCCTTGAGGATGTCACAGGGCTCGTATTCATAGGAAATACTGATGGGAACCAGGTGTAACTCCTTGAAATTCTGCACAAAATCCTTGCTTCCGCTCATGTCCAGCATCTTCAGGAGACCCTGTTCGGTGGTGTCGATACCGTCCTTTGTGCGGCCTTGGCGCTGGGCAATCCAGACCGAGCTGGTACCGCTGGTGATGGTTTCGCGGATATACTTGGACAGCAGCTGCGACGACAGGTACAGTTCCCGGGCCGATATGCCACGGATGACCTTGATCATGCGATTGCTCCGGATAAGAAGCTCTACCGTCTTGGTTTTCAAGAGGTTATCCCCTACACAAATTTGGGTTTCCGGTAACTTGTTCCACTGCAGGATGACCTGCAGGAAGGCCGGATCCAGGATGATATCCCGGTGGTTGGACATGGCCAGGAAACGGCTGTCCAGCGCCTTCAGTTTCTCTATTCCCTCGTAGGTGAAGTTGGTCACCGTGGTGTCGATGACCCACTGGATGGCCCTGGACATGACGATGCGCTGGAAATCATCTACGGTGGAGATGTTTCTCAGAACCTGCGCCAGAAAAGTCTGGGGCTTGTTGGGAAAAATGAACTTGGACACCCAGGGGGTGTTGGGATGATTGGCTACCCTTGACAGGGCGGCGGCCGCTTCTTCGTCGTTGAAGGGAGCGATATCACTGAATTCAGTAAGGTCCATACTGTTTATAGATGCAAAAATAATGCTAAACTTACCGCCTTTCCAGCAAGGAACTGTCCCCGTAACTGAGGAAGCGGAAGTCATGGGAAAGCGCATAATCGTAAATGGCTCTCCAGTCGCCGTTTACAAAGGCCGATACCAGGAGGATCAGAGTGCTTTCCGGTTGGTGGAAATTGGTGACCAGCAGGTCTACCAGGCGGAAGCGGAAGCCCGGGACGATGATGATGCGCGTTCCCGCCACCAGCCGCTCCAGGGAATTCTTCTCCAGATAGCCGATGATGGCCTGCAGGGCCTCCTGCGTGCTGTAGGGATATTCCCTCTCGTACGGGGCCCATTGCTCCACATCGGCGGGTGCTCCCTGCTCGATGCAGCTGACACCTATATAATACAGGGATTCCAGCGTGCGCACCGACGTGGTTCCTACGGCCACAAGGGGCGTATCCCCCTTGGCCGCCAGGCGCTGCAGGAGTGATTTTTCCACCACGAAGGGTTCCCGGTGCATGGGATGTTCGGATACCAGGGAACTCTTTACCGGCAGGAAGGTTCCCGCACCCACATGAAGGCACACGGTTTCCATGTCTATCCCCTTGGCGCGGATGCGGCCCAGCACGTCTTCGGTGAAGTGAAGCCCGGCCGTGGGAGCGGCCACAGAGCCCCGGATATGGGCGTATAACGTTTGGTAGCGCTCTGTATCGATGGATTCCGATTCCCGGTTCAGGTACGGCGGGATGGGGACTGTACCGGCCACTTCCAGCACACGGGAGAACGGGCTGCCGTCCTTCCAGGAGAAACGTACCACGCCGGTCTGGCCTTCCCTCCCTTCCAGGTCAGCCGCAAGGCCGATGGCCTCTACAGCCGCATCCTGGTTGGGATTATACAGCCGGAGGGTGTCTTCCTTCCACTTCTTGGCATTGCCGATAACGCATTTCCAGCTGCACTGTTCTGTGGCAGCAAAGGCGGTATTATACTCTACAGGTTGTACGGGCTCCAGGCAGAATACCTCGATAACGGCGCCCGTTTCCCGTTGAAAATGCAGGCGGGCCGGCACCACCTTGGTATCGTTGAAAACCATCAGGGCGCCCGAAGGCAACAGATCCGGCAAATGGCGGAATAGAGTTTCCTCCACTTTTCCTTCCTTGTAATGGAGCAGTTTGGATGCATCTCGCTCCGGAAGGGGGTATTTCGCTATCCTGGCATCGTCCAGGCCATAATTGTAATCCTCTATGTGGATTTCTGGAATCATGAGAATTCAAAATTTGCGCAAAGATAATACATATTATCGGAATTCTGGAATTCTGGGCAAAGAAGCTCACCAGCTTACATTTGTGTTTACAATATTGAACACGTTTATATTTGTAAATAGTACAAGATTGTGAATTATCATGTGCAATATTGACAACATTCGCCCTCTTCTGCTAAAATTCAATAAGAAAATTTTATTGACTATTTAGCTAATATATTAAATAGCATATAATCAGAGAATTAACAAATTTTATATAAAATATAGTTTATATAATTTGTTTTAACCATCCTCAAATGCGCCGAATTCAACATACTATTGTAAATTCTTCTCGAAATAATCTTTTGTTATTCAGTATTGTATATAATTCATTATAACTAACGCTATAATAAATTTATGGCCTTTTCTCCCCTATTCCGTTCATTTCTGTATATTGCTTGGATTTGGAAATCTCACATTTTTTGTTTACCTTTGTGAAGTTAAAGTTGTAAAATATGAATCGACGTCTTTTACAGTTTTTGCAGGCCGAAAATATCACTCAGTCGCAATTTGCCGACACACTTTCCGTGGCGCGCGGTTCGGTCTCCCATATCTTGGCCGGGAGGAACAAACCGGGGTATGATTTTCTGGAAAGCCTGTTGCTGCACTACCCCAATCTGAACCTGGACTGGCTCATGACCGGGAAAGGCCGCATGTATCGTGACGCCGAAACCCCTGAAGTCCCTCAGGAAACCGGTCTGCAAGACCTTTCTCCCGTACTGCAGGCTCCCCTTCCGGCCCGCCAGATAGACCGTATTACCGTTTTCTTCTCCGATAACACCTACCAGGAGTTCCTTGCTAAGGAATAAAATGCTATCTTTGCGTATATAAGTACGCATTATGTTCCGTAAAAGCACTAATAACCTGGAGACAGAAGTGGCCGGCCTGGTATTCCCCAACCCGGTTGGAATCCCCTATTTCCAGAGAAAATGCCGTTTCAGTTGTCTCCATCGGGCTCCCAAAGTAGGTTTTCTAACACTGATCCCCCCCAGGGACAACGTCCTTCCCTGGATTAAAAACCTGAAGAATGAGCCTGGCAACGCTTTGCTGGCGGTAGATTTGAGCTCGGATATCATCCGTACTTTTTCCCTCGTCTACGACTTTGCAGACCTCATTGTGGTAGATCCCGACAGCGATAACGGCATCGATGCCGCCGATGTGGCCGACACCGTGTCCCTTTTGGACGAACTGGTGAGCCTGCGCCTGTGTTATGAGCGTTACACGCCCGTATTCCTGCGCCTTTCCCATGGTATTACATTGGAGGAACTTCATACCCTGCTGGACGACTGTCAATTCTCCGGTCTGGACGGTGTGGTGGTTCCCTCCTCGTCCATGCTTTCGGCCGTAAAGGAAAAAACGCTGGGCCGTCTCCCTGTTATCTGCATGGTCCAAAATCCTGAAGAAGCCCTTCTGGCGCTTCGATCGGGGGCGTCCCTCTTGGAGGCAAAACCTGGATTCAAAGGTTTAAATAAACTGCTGAAAATGCTGGAAAAACAATGATTTACGCCACAATCGTAACCATCGGGGATGAAATCCTGATTGGCCAGGTCCTGGATACCAATTCCCAGCAACTGGCCCGCGCATTGGAAGAAAACGGCATCCATGTGGCGCGCATGGTTTCCATAGGAGACAAGAAAGAGGAAATTGCCCAGACCCTGCTTGCCGAGCTCTCTGCGGCCGATATCGTCATATCTACCGGCGGGCTGGGACCCACCAAGGACGACATCACCAAGGCTGTCCTGGCCCGGATATCGGGCAGCGAACGCTTTGTAGAGCATCCCGGCCAGTTGGAAATGGTGCACAAGATCCTCCGCAGCCGCGGTTTGGACGTCCTGCCCTCCAATCTGGCACAAGCCCAGGTTCCCGATAAGGCCGATGTCATCGTAAACCAGCTGGGAACAGCCCCCATCATGGTTTTCCGGGATATGCCCGGGTCCGGACACACCCTGTATTCCCTGCCCGGTGTCCCCCACGAGGCCGTGGGGGCCATTCCTTCTGTCCTGGAAGATATCCGGGCCCATCAGCCCCTTTCGCAGATCCTGCATCGTAGTATTATGGTATACGGGATTGCCGAGAGCGCTTTGTCGGAAAAGCTGGCACCTTGGGAGGACGCCCTGCCCGCCGACATGCATCTGGCCTATCTGCCCAATACGCTTACAGGCATCCGCCTGCGCCTCTCCTGCTACGGAAATGCGGCCGGAGACGAGGCCCAGCGCCTGGAGGACCAGTTGTCCAGTCTAATAGACCTGTTGGGGCCGCTGATGTATGCCCAGGAAGACACCGACCTGGAAACTACGGTGGGCCGCATCTGCAAGGAGCACGGGCTTACCCTCTCCTGTGCCGAGTCCTGCACGGGCGGAGAAATCGCCCACCTCATCACTTCCGTCGCCGGTTCTTCGGCCTATTTCCTGGGATCCGTTACCTCTTATGCCGTCTCCGTGAAGGAACAGGTGCTGGGGGTGCCGGCCGATGTCATTGCCAACTGCGGAGTGGTAAGCAGCGAGGTGGCTGCCGCCATGGCACGGGGTGTCCGCCGTCTGACGGGCAGCGACTACGCCGTTGCCACCACCGGTCTTGCCGGCCCTTCGGGAGATGAGTTCAATCCGGTGGGAACCGTATGGATCGGAGCTGCTGGACCGCGGGGTACCAAGACCGTCAAGTTTGTTTACAAGAATGACCGGAAGCGGAATATCGAGCGTTTTTCGGCCTCTGCGCTCAACTTTTTGCGTCAGATGATGTTAGAGGACTTATCTCATTGATAAACAAATAAAGAAACAAGAATGTTAGACGCGCTAACATTCTTGTTACATTCTCGCTAAAACCGCCTTATCTGCTTTATTCAGAGCAGTTTACAATTCTAGACATTACATCCAGCAAATTCTGCCCGGAAACCTTCAAAATGTCCTGTTCGCTGTATCCGCGGCGCCGCATTTCGGCAAGGACTACTCCTATTTGAGAGATGTTTTCCACCCCCTCCGGGGTCACTTCGATGCCGTCAAAATCGGAGCCGATTCCCACATGGTCGATGCCGGCAAACTTCACCGCATGATCGATGTGGTCTACGATTTCCTTCACCCCCGGACGCCAGGGTTTCTTCTCATCGTAGCGGTCCGACAGGAAGTAGGGATAGAAGTTGATCCCCACGTATCCGTCCTTCTCCCCCAGCGCCTTCAACATGTCGTCGGTCAGGTTCCGGCGGTGTCCGCACAGGGCGCGGCAGCTGGAGTGGGTGGCAATGACCGGAGCCTTGGAAAGCTCGATGCAATCCCAGAAGGTCTTGTCCGAAGCATGTGACAGGTCCACCATCATGCCCATGGCATTCATCTCGGCCACCACTTCCCTGCCGAACGGGCTCAAGCCGCCCCAACGCTTCCCTTCGGCCGCGCTGTCGGCCACGGCATTGTCTCCGTTGTGCGTAAGGGTCATATAGCTCACGCCAAGCCGGTAAAACGTGCGCAGGAGCGACAAGCTCTCCTGGATGGGCGCTGCGTTCTCCATGCCCAGGAAAACGGAAATAAGGCCGTTTTTGCGGTTTTCTCCCACGTCTTCGGGGCCGAAAGCCAGGCTGGCATAGTCGGCATTGGCTTCACAGGCGTCATAGGTGGCCGAGAGCATCTCCAGCGCATAGCGTGTGGCGGAGTCGGCCGGCATCTCCGGCGCGGTGTAAAGGGCGAAGAAGGCACCGTCCACGCCTCCGGCCTTCATTTTGGGATAGTCCACGTGGGCACCGGGGTTGTCGATGCCGATATCCCGCCGTTCCTTAACCAGTTTGGACGGGGTGTCGATATGGGAGTCAAGTATCATTTTTTCTCGGGTTCTTCGTAGGGAGCAAAGGTAGATTTCACAATCTTACCCACCTGGATGGCGGGCACACCGGTATAATAGAGGGCGCTGCCCCCGTTCAAGTTCACGCCCAGGAACTCTTCGGCGTGGACATAGGCATGGTTCCAGCCGTTCAGGTCGGCCTTTACGCGCTTGGCGTTCATTTCCAGGGCATCCACACGGGCCGTCCTATCCACGCCAAGCGTCAGGTCTCCCATCTCTCCGGAGAGGGTGATGTCGGCACTGCCGCCGGCATCCAGTACCAGCACATTGCCGTTGTGGTTCATGCGGCTCTTTGCCATGCTGCCGATGGCACAAGTGGCCGTGGAGCTTTCTCCATCCATGATGGCGGTGGCACTCCCGGTCTGGTGCAGCAGCATATTGCGGGCCTTGTAGCGCAATTTCAGCTGGCTGGCACCGTCCAGGGACAGTTCCAGCTGGGATTCCACCAGCAGGTTAAAGTCGGCCTGGCTGTTCTTGGTCATCCGTAATTTGGCCGATTCGGCCTCCAGCTTCAGGTCTTTCACGATGGATTTGTCGGTCAGGATCATTTCTAAATTCCCGGCTGAAATGGTGCCCTCGCCGTGGATGATGGCGTTTTGCGTGGCGGTGATGCCATTCAGCGACGGGATGGAAACACTGGCCCGGAGGATGGGCGTGGGAGCATTGCGGCCACGGTAGATTTTCTTGACGTCGTTGGGCACCGCCTTTTCATTATAATCAATGCACAGGGTGCTGTCCCGCACGCTCACCTGGATGTAGGAAATGAGGGCTTGGTCGGCATGCAGGGTTACGCCGCAGTCTCCGGGCAGCAGCGTCACTTCCATTTTGCCGGATACATACACGGCGTTGAAGCCTCCCACTTCGCAGGGCTTGTTACCCTGAGGCTGCGTGGCAAACAGCGGTTGGGCCACTGCGGAATTACTTAAAGCAATACTGCAAATAATAATTGAAAAAATGCTCTTAAACAGTGTTTTCATATGTATTATCCTTCTATTTTTTCCATGAGTTCGGTCCATTCTTCGGTGTCGGCATCCAGGGCACGTTTCAGCTCCAGGTACTCCCTGGTGAGTTCCATGATGTCGTCTTTGGGGCCGGGATTCCCCAGCACCTTTTCTATCTCCTTCATCCTTTTTTCCCGTTTCTCAATCTCCTGTTCCAGGAAATTTACCCGGTTTTTCAGTTTCCGCTGCTCCTTGCTCAAAGCTTTCTGTGCCTGGAACTGCTGCTGGGAAACCGTTTTATCGGCCTTTACCGTTTCCTGAACAGCCGCCGGGGCGTTGCGCTCCAGCTCCTGCAGGCTTTCCAGCTTGCGGCGGCGCAGGAAGTCCTCTACCCCGCCCAGATGCTCTTTCACCTGGCCGTCCCTAAATTCATACAGCTTGTCAACCAGGCCTTCCAGGAAGTCACGGTCGTGGGATACCACGATCAAAGTGCCGTCAAAGCGCTTCAGGGCCTCTTTGAGCACGTCTTTGGAGCGGATGTCCATGTGGTTGGTGGGTTCATCCAGCGCCAGTACGTTATAGGGAGAAAGCATCAGTTTGGCCATGCCCAGGCGGGCCCTTTCTCCTCCGGACAGGACGGAAACCCGTTTGTCGATATCCTCTCCCTTGAAGAGGAAGGCGCCCAGCAGGTCCCTCAGTTTGGTGCGGATATCCCCCACCGCAATGCGGTCCAGGGTGCCCAGTACCGTCTCCGAGGGGTCCAGGATGTCTTCCTGGTTCTGGGCGTAATAGCCGATGTGTACGTTATGTCCCACGTGGGCTTCTCCGGAAATGGGGTCCAACTCCCTCATAATCACACGCATGAGCGTGGTCTTTCCCTCTCCGTTGCGGCCGATGAGGGCCACTTTCTCCCCGCGTTTAATCTCTATCTGAGCGTCCCGGAACACCACTTTCTGGGGGTATCCCACCGTAAGGTCCGTGCCCTTGAATACCACGTCTCCCGAGCGTTCGGCCGGCGGGAACTTCAGGGCCATCCGGCTGGAATCGGTCTCGTCTATCTCTATGCGCTCCAGCTTCTCCAGGGCCTTGATGCGGGACTGCACCTGGTTGCTCTTGGTGGGCTTGTAGCGGAAGCGGTTGATGAAATCTTCGGTCTTTTCTATCATCCGCTGCTGGTTCTCGTAGGCGGCGGTCTGCTGGGCCAGACGCTCGGCCCTCAGCGTAACGTACTGGCTGTAAGGTACTTTATAGTCGTGGATGTGTCCCAGCAGGATTTCCACGGTGCGGCTGGTCACGTTGTCAAGGAACTTGCGGTCGTGGGACACCAGGAGCACGCTGCCGCGGAAGGCTTTCAGATAATCCTCGAACCATTCGATGGATTCGATGTCCAGGTGATTGGTGGGTTCGTCCAGCAGCAGCACGTCGGGGGCTGCCAGCAGGATTTTGGTCAGCTCGATGCGCATGTTCCATCCCTGGCTGAAGGTTTCGGTATGGCGGTCCAGTTCATCGGCCTTGAATCCCAGGCCGAAAAGCACTTTCTGAGCCTGTGCCTGCGGGGAAAGTCCGCTTTCCAGGGCCAGGCGGTCGTTCAGCTCGTTCAGGCGGTCGATGAGGCGGGCATAATCGGCCGATTCATAGTCGGTCCGCTCCCCCAGCTGGGTGGTGATGCGGGTTACCTCGGCCTCCATCTCACTCAAGAAATCGAAGACGGTGAGGACTTCTTCCAGTACGCTGCGTCCCTTGTGGTGCTCCATGATCTGGGGCAGATAGCCGATGCGCACCCCCGCGGGTTTCTCGATGCTGCCGGAAGTGGGCGCCTGCTCCCCCGTGATGAGTTTCATAAGGGTGCTCTTTCCGGCGCCGTTCTTCCCTACCAGGCCGATTTTGTCTCCGTCGCTGATATGGAAGTTCACGCAGTCCAGAAGGTTCCAGCTGCCAAACGATACGGTGACGTTGTTAACGGAAATCATGCCTTCTTACAAAGGATAATGGACAACTCATACAGGCCGTACAGCGGGATGGCCAGCACAAACATGGAGAAAGGGTCGCTGGGGGTGATGATGGCCGCCAGCAGCAGCGTGGCCACGATGGCGTACTTCCTTCCCCTGCGCAGCAGGCTGCGGTCCACGATGCCCAGGCCGGACAATACTACGATGACGGTGGGGAATTCGAAGAGGAGGCCCATCAGGAACACCATGGACATGAACAGGCTCATGTAGGAGCTCAGGGAAATGGTATTGACGATGGTGTCGCTCACCGAGAAGTTCACAAAGAACATCAGGCACACGGGTAATACCACAAAATAGCCTACGGCCACGCCCAGGTAAAACAGGCCGGAAGACAGTGTGAAGGCTCCCCGGACGGCTTTTCGCTCGTTCTGGTACAGGGCCGGGGAAATGAATTTCCAAATCTCCCAGATAATGTAAGGGAAAGCCAGCACCGCACCGCAGAGCACCGATACCTTTAAATAGACAAAGAACTGTGCACTCAGCTCAATGTTTATCAGGCTCATGGAGAAATCCACGCCCGGCAGCCGGTACAGCGGAAAATCGGCCTGCGTGGGCCAGAGAACGGCCTTGAACAGGGTTTTGGGAAAGCACAGGAAGATGACGGACAGGAGCGCGACAGACAGCACCGAGCGGAACAGAGTCCCCCTTAGTGCTTCCAGATGGTCCCAGAAGGACATCTCAGCGTCCTTCCCTTCCACTTACTTTTCCTCGGGCTTGTCTTCGGACTTGACGTCCTCCTTGATCTCCTTCTCAACTTCGTTCATCCCTTCCTTGAAGCTCTTGACGCCTTTGCCAAGGCCTTTCATGAGTTCGGGAATCTTTTTGCCGCCAAACAGCAGCAACACAATGGCTACCAGGGCTACGATTTCCCAGGGGCCGATGGCCAGGAGCGGATAAATATGCATAATATCAGTCGTTTATGTGTTCTTCAAACAGTTTTACCATGGGGTCCGGGCAACGGGTGGGCCGGAAGGTTTCCTTGTTGATGAACCCCAGGGTTACCACGCCGTCGGCACACAGGACGCCGTCCTGGTTGTACACGGCCTGCTTCACGGGAAGCTTGGCCATAGGCACTATGTCGACGGTGGCCACGGCGGTGAGCACATCCCCCATGCGGGCGGGATGGTGGTAATGGCACTCTACCGATACGATGGGAATCTGCACGCCCAGCTCCTGCTCACAGCGCTGGATGGGGAAACCCAACTCCACCAGCATCTCGTCCCGCGCAATCTCGAAGTAACGGATGTAGTTGGAATGGTGCACGATGCCCATCTGGTCGGTCTCGTAGTACCGTACGGGGAATGTTGTCTTGAAGCTGGCCATAGGCTATTTTTTCAACTGGGCGATCTTGGCTTGCAGGCTCTCGATCTTGGAGAGGGCATCGGCCTCTTTCTTGCGCTCGTTTTCAATCACTTGCGTGGGAGCATGGGCGGTGAACTTCTCATTGGCCAGCTTGGCGCGGGTGGTCTGCAGGAACTTCTGCTGGTACTCCAGGTCCTTGATGGCCTTGGCCAGTTCTTCCTCTGCGTTCACCAGGCCGTCCAGTTTCACGGCCAGCTCGGTGGTGCGCACCATGAAGCCCACGCACTGGGCGTCTCCGAAGTCCTTGGTCAGTTCCACCTTCACGCCGGCCATCTTCTCGACGAGCGGGATGCAGGGGAAGGTATCGGCCTTGATGAGCAGGTTAAGCTGCTCCTTGGGGCCGATGTTCTTCTGGTTGCGCACGCCGCGCACGCCGTTAACGGCTTCGGCGGCAAGGGCGAAGTTCTCCAGCACGGCGGGGTCGAAAGCCTGGGCCTTGGGAGAAGCCGCGTACATGATGGTCTCCCCTTCCTTCCTTTCGGCAACGTCCTGCCACAGTTCTTCGGTGATGAAGGGCATCACCGGGTGGATGAGCTTGAGCAGGGCCTCGAAGAATTCCAGCGTGGCGGCCTGGGTGGCGGCGTCCACGGGCTGGCCGAAAGCGGGCTTGATGGCCTCCAGGTACCAGCTGCAATAGTCGTCCCAGAACAGCTTGTAAATGGTCATGAGGGCATCTGAGATGCGGAATTTGCTGTAGTGGTCCTCCACCAGGGTGATGGTGCCGGAGAGCTTGGCGCAGAACCATTCCACGGCCAGTTTCTGGGCTTCGGTCTGGGGGATATCGGCCACGGCCCAGCCTTTCACCAGGCGGTAGCTGTTCCAGATCTTGTTGCAGAAGGCGGCGCCCTGTTTGATCTGGGCTTCGTCGTAGAAGATGTCGTTGCCGGCGCTGGAGCAAAGGAGCATGCCGATTCGCACGGCATCGGCACCGTAGTTTTCAATCAAATCCAGCGGGTTGGGGCTGTTGCCCAGCGTCTTGCTCATCTTGCGGCCGATCTTGTCTCGCACGATGCCGGTGAAATACACGTTGGAGAAGGGCTCCTTGCCCATGAACTCCTCTCCGGCCATGATCATGCGGGCCACCCAGAAGAAGATGATATCGGGGCCGGTGACCAGGTCGTTGGTGGGATAATAATAGGCCAGGTCCTTGTTGGGCTTGTGCTCCGGATGGCCGGGTTTCTCCGGGTCAAACACGGAGATGGGCCACAGCCAGCTGCTGAACCAGGTGTCCAGCACGTCTTCGTCCTGTTTCAGGTCTTCGGCCTTGATAGAAGGATTGATAGCCTGGGCGGCCTTCAGGGCTGCTTCGGCCGATGCTTCCACCACGAAGGAGCCGTCGGGCAGGTAGTAGGCGGGTATACGCTGGCCCCACCACAGCTGGCGGGAGATGCACCAGTCACGGGCGTTCTCCATCCAGTGGCGGTAGGTGTTCACGTATTTTTCCGGGATGAACTGGGTGCGGCCGCTTTCCACGGTCTCCAGGGCCATTTTGGCCAGCTGGTCCATCTTCAGGAACCACTGGGCGCTCAGTTTGGGTTCGATGACGGCGTCGGTGCGCTCGGAATATCCTACCGGGCTGGTGTAGTCTTCTACCTTTACCAGGTTGCCGGCTTCCTCCAGCATCTTCACAATCTTCTTGCGGGCCACAAAGCGGTCTTCTCCCACCAGGATCTGGGCTTTCTCGTTCAGCTTGCCGTGGTCGTCGATGATCTCCAGCACGGGCAGGTTGTGGCGAAGGCCGATTTCGTAGTCGTGCACGTCGTGGGCCGGGGTCACCTTGAGGCAGCCGGTACCGAAGTCCATCTCTACGTAGGAGTCCTCGATAACGGGTATCTCCTTGTTGATCAGGGGGATGAGCACCTTCTTGCCCTTCAGCCAGTGGTGGCGTTCATCGGCCGGGTTCACGCAGATGGCGGCATCGGCCATGATGGTCTCCGGACGGGTGGTGGCGATGACCAGGAACTTGTCCGTGGGCTTGCCGTTGCCGTCGGAGATATAGTACCGCAGGTGGTAGAAATGGCTCTGGGTGTCCTTGTGGATGACCTCGTCGTCACTTACGGCGGTGAGGGCTTCAGGGTCCCAGTTCACCATGCGCACGCCCTTGTAAATCCATCCTTTCTTGTAGAAGTACACAAAGGTGTTGATGACGGCTTCGCTAAGGGCCGGCTCCATGGTGAAGCGGGTACGGTCCCAGTCGCAGGAACAGCCTAACTTCTTGAGCTGCTGCAGAATAATGCCGCCGTGTTCCTCTTTCCACTCCCAGGCGTGGCGCAGGAATTCTTCCCGGCCGATGTCCTCCTTGGAGATGCCCATGGCCTTGAGTTTGGCCACCACCTTGGACTCCGTGGCGATGGACGCGTGGTCCGTACCCGGTACCCAGCAGGCGTTTTTGCCGTCCATGCGGGCCTTGCGGATGAGGACGTCATTGAGCGTGTTGTTCAGCACATGGCCCATGTGCAGGATACCCGTCACATTGGGCGGCGGAATCACGATGGTATACGGCTCTTTTTCATTGGGCTCACTGTGGAAAAACTTGTGGGCCAGCCAGTAGGCATACCACTTGTCTTCCACTTCTATCGCACTGTACTTTGCAGCTAACTCGTTCATATGATGTAAAAACTTATTATTCTGTTGTTATAACCTACAAATTTACTCATTTTTCGGCGGACTTGCAAACGATGTGGCCCCCCGTCTGCCATTTGCCCCTCCCTGCAATCTAAGTTTGATTTGGGGCGTTATACGTGTTAAGATTGTCAGATTTACAAGATTATGTGTAAATTTGAGCAATGAAATACTTTCTTTTATCCATTATCGTACTGTTGGCGGCCCCGTTAGCGGGCTTAGCCCAGGGTATCCAGGCAGGTCCGTGGATTACGGACGCCAATGATTCTGCGTTTACCATCCTCTGGACCAGCGAGTTGCCGGGAACGGCCTGTGTGGAACTGGAAGACGGCCGCACGGTGTATGATGTGTTTGCCGGGCGTCGTATCTTCCGCCGTCTTCACAGCATCACCGTGAACGGTTTGCAGCCGGGCCAGGTGGTCAGATACCGCGTGTGCGGGGAGAATATCAAGGACGACACCAACGCCCGCGACCCCAAGTTCGGCAGCAGTTATTCCGGCGAATGGCACAGCGTGAAAATGCTGGATTCCCGGGCCGAAACCTGCCGTTTCTCCGTTTTCAACGACATCCACATGAAGACGGGCAAGTACCGTAAGCTGGCGAAGCAGGTGGATTCATCGGCCACCGATTTCATGTTCCTGAACGGAGATATCGTATCGGCCGGGAACTATGTGCTGGACACGCTGGTGCACTATGCCGTGGAGCCGCTGGGCACCCTTACCAACGGGCTTCCACTGTTCTTCGCCCGCGGTAACCACGAGGGCCGGGGTAACAATACCTGGCTGGTGGCTGATGTGTTCCCGCACAAGGATCCGGCACCCTTCTACTATACTTTCCGGCAGGGCCCCGTGGCTTTCATCGTCTTTGACGCCGGGGAAACGCACGACGAGCGCAGCCGGCGTTATGCCGGTGCCGCCGTGTATGAAGAGTACCTGCAGGAGCAGATGGAATGGGCAAAGACTGCCATGCAGGAATCGGCCTTCCAAAGCGCTCCGGTGAAGATTTGTATCATTCATGTGCCTATGATCGACCATCCGGATAAAAGCGACTTCCTGCTGCAGCGCTGGCTCAATGTGCAGATGGTTCCCATGCTCAACGAGGCCGGAATCAACCTGATGATCGGCGCCGACCTGCACGAGTTCATGATGTGCGAGGCCGATACCATGGGCAACCGCTTCCCCATCCTGGTGAACGACAATGTCCGCCGTATGGACGTGGAATGCGGAAGCGACCGGCGCATCCACGTACGTATCTTCGACGCCGGTGGAGAAAAAGAGTTTGAAAGATGGTTCTAATGCAATGATAATGAAAAAGTTCCTGCTTCTTCTGGCGCTGGCCGCTCCCCTGTGCCTACGGGCCCAGAATTCCCACGGCGGCATCCCCGACGACGTCTATTACCTGATGCCGTCTTTCGGCCACGGCTATATCCTTTTCATGGGTCAGCAGCCGGCACAGGGCCTGCTGAACATCTGCGCCCTGGACAATTCCCTTCGCTTCATGGACGGAGAAGGAAATGAACTGCAGGCCACCAATTCCGAGAACATCGTGAAGGTGATCATCGACACGGTTTCCTTCATGCATTATGACGAAGTTTATTACCGGATGTTCCCTGTTACACCCGATATGGGAGTGGCCCGGCGCCGCGACGTGCGCATTATCACCAAAAAGAAGGAAGTGGGCTATGGCGGCACCTCCGAAACGGCTTCCGTGCGGCAAATCTCGTCTGTGTACACCGACGGCGTCCACATCGACTTGAGCCCCGACAAACAGTACCCCTACGAGGTGGAAGAAGTCCTTTATTTCTACAAAGGCTCAGGCGTTTACGACTTCACCAAGCGCAATCTGCGCAAGCTCTTCCCTGGCCGGAAGGCCGAGATTGACGCCTGGTTCAAAGGCGGCGGTTCCCTGCCCGGGACGGTGGATGAGGCCCAGGCTCTGCTAAGGAAGTGGATGTAGAGGGCGCGCCTTTGACAATTCCCTCCGGCGCATCCCTCTACCCAACGTTCTGTGCCGTCAGAAGACCTAGCCCAGGCATTAAAGCACAGTGACCTGGGTTTAGAGGGCGAAATTGTGCTTTAGACGTGTTTTGGGACGTCGCTAAAGCACAGTGACCTGGGTTCGGTGGCCGAAATTGTGCTTTAATCTACCACAAATCCGTTGTGGGGTGCTGGGGCCCTTATCCCTGGCG
>Ga0265298_10003339_pt1 | contig 21328 bp, 16 predicted proteins | sample AusTroGonzalo_MG_3_FD_193486 | JGI IMG/M metagenome (GOLD analysis project Ga0265298, IMG submission 193486) | Bovine rumen microbial communities from tropical cattle in Woodstock, Queensland, Australia - Gonzalo_01 | ecosystem: Host-associated > Mammals > Digestive system > Stomach > Rumen ...
CCTCCCAACTCGCGGGGGACGGGGCCGCCCCTTCGAAGAGGTCCTTCTCCCGAAGGGCGTCTGTCCAATCCTTTTTACTCATTGCGTTGCTCATGCTTCTATACTAATAACGGCGCATGCTCCGGATTACTGCGCCCTTTCGTTTCATTTTGTGCGGAAACGCCTGATTTTCCGACATAAACGCCCTTGTCCAGATACTGGCGGATGGCGTGCGCAAGCTGCGCCCGGGCCCGCGCCAGGCTGGCGGAAGAGCTCTTTTCCTTGATACCGAGCAGGTCGGCGATCTCTTTGTGCGACAGCTCCTCGAAGCAGTACAGCTCGAAGACGGTGCGGTAGCCTTCCGGCAGCGCCGCGATCATCTCCTTCAGCACGTCGGACGGCACGGAGAGCGTCTGCTCGTAGTCCGGCTCGTCGGCGACTTCGCCCTTCAGCGTGTCCACGTCCACCAGGTCGCGGGCGATGCGCTTGCGCTTCCTGGCGGAGTCGAAGGCCAGGTTGAGCGCCACGCGCGCCATCCAGGAGTAGAGGGAACCCGGCCGCGTCCAGCGGAACCGGCCGATCACCCGGAAGATCTTGACGAACGCGTCCTGCATCATATCTTCCGCGTCCGCCTTGTCCACGGCGTAGCGGCGACACAACGAAAGGAGCCGGGCGCCGTACGTTTCGTACAGCTCCCGCCGCGCGGCGTTGTCGCCGCGATGACAACGGATGGCCAGCTCCTGCTCGTCCATACTCTGGTTTAAAAACTGCAAAATCGGAAAAATACTGCGTATTCGCAACAAAAAAATTGACCACCCCGGTCCCGGGATGGTCAATCTGTTGAGATTCGCCGGTCAGACCGGCGAAGAATGAAAGTCTAATGGAGCTTGATATCCCACTTGGCGTTGTCGTTGTTGAAGTCGAACTTCGCCAGGGTCGGGGTGCTGTCAGCCACGGAGTAGAGGCAGAGGCGCTCGCTGCAGCCGGGGATGGCCTTCGGCATGATGCGCCAGGTGCCGTCGGTGAGCTGCTCGATCTGCCAGAGCTGCTCGTCGGCGCCGGTGAACTCCGGCACGGTCACGACCTCGGCGCCTTCGGCGGCCGCAAGGGCGCGGTTGGTGCCTTCGATCAGGATCCGGTAGTACGGGCCACCGAGATAACCGCCGGCCTCAGGAACGGCCTCGATCGTCCACTTCTGGTGAGGACGGGCCATATAGTCGTTGGCACGGGCCGGGATGACACCGGTAGGCCAGCCGGCGACCACTTCCTCCAGCTTCTGGTTCTCGATCACGACGATGGTCTCGTCCTGACGGCCGAAGAAGCCGCGCATGCCGCCCGCGGTGCGGACGAAGTCGACGGCGAGCTCGAGGGCGTAGCCGCGACGGCGGGAGAGGATCTTGTAGTTGCCGTCCTGCAGGACCTCGCCGGCCTCAGGCCAGCCGTTGTTCCAGATGATCGGACGGATGGCGAGGGTGCTGCGGCCGCTGAGGTCGAGGTCAGCCTCCCAGTGGAAGGACATCTTCTCGACGCCCGGCTCGACGATGTAGCGGCCGAAGTGACCGGCGCCGAAACGGCGCTCTTCGGCGGCGACGACCATCTTGCCACCACCCTGCAGCATGTCACGGCCGACGTTGTCGAGGAACGGACCGTACGGGCTGCGGGAGCGGCCGACGATGATGTTGTAGGTGGAGTTGGCACCGTCGCAGCAGGTGCCGTGGGTACCGAGGAGGTAGTACCAGCCGTCGCGGTACATCATCGAGGAAGCCTCGCAGTCGATGGCCACGTCGATGTCCTTGGCGCCTTCCAGACGGGCACCCGTCTTGGGATCGAGCTCGACCTGGCGGATGTTGCCGAAGTAGGTGCCGAAGGTGCAGAAGAGACGGCCGTTCGGATCCATCAGGAAGCCGATGTCGATGGCGTCGCAGTCCTCGTCAAACTCGGAGTGGGCGACCTCGATGGGCTCGGAATAAGCGAAGTCCGGGGAGTTGGGATCCAGGGTCTTGTTCCACATCGTGAGGATGCGGCCGGCGTGACCGCCGCCGAGGCCACCGCCGGTGGCGCTGTAGCCGACGAGGTAACGGTCGCCGATCTTGATGGCGTCAGGAGCTGCACCGCCGCCGGGACGCACGGCGCCGCTGGCCCACACCCAACCGTCAGCGGAGATCAGGCCACCGCCGCCAGTACCGAAGGTGTAGTACTTGCCGTCGCACTCGACGATCGTGCTCGGGTCGTGGATATAGGGAGCGCCCACCTGGGCGGCTGCAGACATACAGACAAGGGCGAAAGCGCCCGTGAGAAGGATATTCTTTGTTTTCATATGGCGCATCGTTTATTTCGTGGAAAGGGTGATGTTCTTGACGGGCTTGCCGGCCTCATCGATGAAGCGGCAGCAGAAGTCGCTCATACCGGGGCCGTTGATGACGGCGCCCCAGATGATGTTGCGGCCCTTCTTGAGGGTCAGGCGCTGGGAAGCGCAGTCGTCCATCACGCGGCGGCGGTCGCCGGACAGGATGACGGCCTCTTCACCGTTGACCCACCACATCGAAGCGGAGTTGGAACCGACGGCCAGGCGCACGTTGGGGATGTCCTCCTCGCAGTTGACCACGGTGACGGCCCAGAAGATGACGCCATAGCGGTCCTCGGTGAGGTTGGTGGCGAAGCGGAAGAGCTTCACGTTCGGCATCTTGCTGTCGAGGGCGTGCCACTGGAGCTTCACGTCCTTCTTCTCATACTTCGGCGGCTCGTTGAAGTTGAACGCGGGGCGACCGCCCTGCAGGTTCACCGGCGGCTGGTATTCGACGGTCACCTTGACCTTGGAGCCGTCCTTGGGGAGCTCGTTGCCCAGCTGGCCCTTGAAGTACTGCACGCCGAAGACCTCGCGGATATAGCTGTCCACGAAGACGGTGTTGGAACGGTTCGGCTTGCTGATGGGCTCCAGGAGCAGCCAGCGGCCGAGGAAACCCTGGGCGTCCGGCGCAGCGGTGGGCGTGGTCACGGGGACAAGATACTTGTCGAGTTGGATGGAAGAGTCGGCATAGACCTGGGCCTGCGCGGCGTTACCCGGCATCAGGAGCGCCAGACCGATGGCGACGAGAGATGATTTGAAGATGGTTTTCATAAACGGTATGAATTGTTATTAAATATGCTCCGAAAACAAGTTTGGCTAAGGTACAATAAAACTTCTGACCCCAAAACAGCCATTCATCCCTTTGCTGATATTTGAAAGAAATAGACGCAAAAACAAAAGGAGGGACGGTGGCCCGTCCCTCCTTCGGAGATCTTGCAGGAAGCTTATTCGTCGTCCTTGTCGGCGGCGGCGTATTCCGCGAGAAGCTTGCTCTGGACGTCGCCCGGCACCGGCTGGTAGTCGGCGAACTCCATCGTGAACGTGGCGGAGCCGGCGGTCAGGGAGCTCAGGGACGTGGAGTAGCGGTAGAGCTCTGCGAGAGGGACGCGGGCCTTGAGGATGGCGAAGCCCTTGTCGGCACCCATCTCGCCGAGGACGCCGCGGCGGTTCTGCAGGTCGCTCATCACGGAACCCTGGTACTCGGCCGGGGTCATCACCTCGACGTTGTAGATCGGCTCGAGGATCTTCGGACCGGCGTTGCGGAAGGCCTCACGGAAGGCGTTGCGGCCGGCGATGATGAAGGCGATTTCCTTGGAGTCCACCGGGTGCATCTTGCCGTCGTAGACGAAGACGCGGATGTCGCGGGCGTAGGAACCCGTGAGCGGGCCCTCGACCATACGCTCCTTGATACCCTTGAGGATGGCCGGCATGAAGCTGAGGTCGATGGCGCCACCGACGACGCAGTTGTAGAACTCCAGCTTGCCGCCCCACTCGAGGTCGGTGATGTCCTGGGTCTTGATGTTGAGCTGCGTTTCCTTGCCGCCGATCATGAACTTGGTGTTCAGCTCACCCTCGGCCGGGCAGACCAGGAGGTGCACCTCGCCGAACTGGCCGGCGCCGCCGGACTGCTTCTTGTGGCGGTACTGGGCGCAGGCCACCTTGGTGATGGTCTCGCGGTACGGCACCTTCGGGGCGAAGAGCTCGACATCGACTTTGTATTCATTGTTGAGCAGCCACTTGACGATGTTGATGTGCTGCTCGCCGTTGCCGCTGAGGATGGTCTGGCGGAGCTCCTTGGAGTATTCGACGATCACGGTCGGATCCGTGGCGGCGATCTTCTTCAGGGCGTCGCCGAGCTTCTGCTCGTCCTGCTGGACCTTGGCCTTGATGGCGCAGCGGTACTTCGGGGCGGGATACTGGACCTTGTCGAACTTGATGTTGGAGCCGGGCAGGGAAAGGGTGGTGTTGCTGCGGCCGCTCTTGAGCTTGACGGCGCAGCCGAAGTCGCCTGCGTGCAGGGTGTTGACGGGCTCCTTCTTGGTGCCGGCGACGGCGTAGATGGCGGAGAGGCGCTCCTTGTTGCCGGTGGCGGGATCCTCGAGATCCAGGCCGGCGGTGATCGCGCCGCTCATCACCTTGAAGTAGGAGACTTCGCCGAGGTGCTGCTCCACGTCGTTCTTGTAGATGAACAGGGCCGGGGCGCCGCTCTCCTTGACCTCCGGAGCGGGGGCGACGTTCTTGGTGAACTCGAGCAGACGCTTCACGCCGATGTCCTTGCGGGCGCTGACGCAGAAGATCGGATAGGCCTCGCCGGCGGCGATGCCCAGGTTGAGGCCCTTGCGGATCTCGTCCTCGGTGAGGCTGCCCTCCTCGAAGAACTTCTCCATCAGGGTGTCGTCGAACTCGGCGGCCTTCTCGATGAGGGCGCCGCGGAATTCTTCGGCCATCTCCTGCAGGTTGGCGGGGATTTCAAGGTCTTCGCGGGTGCCGTTGGCATCCTTGAAGTGATAATATTTCATCTTGAGGACATCCACGAAGCCGTCGAAGTTGGGACCGACGTTGACCGGGAACTGGACGTACACGCCCTTGTTGCCGAAGGACTCCTTGATGGAGTTCTGGATATTCTCCCAGTCGGCCTTCTCTCCGTCGAGCTGGTTGACGGCGATCACCAAAGGCAGCTTCTTGCTGTCGGCCAGGCGCAGGAAGTTCTCCGTGCCGACCTCGACGCCCTGCTGGGCGTTGATCACGAGCACGCCGCTCTCGCACACCTTGAAGGCAGCGTAGGCGCCGCCGATGAAGTCGTCGGAACCCGGTGTGTCGATGATATTGATCTTGGCATTCATGAACTCGGCGTACAGCGGGGTCGCATAGATGGAGCGCTGGTTGAGCTTTTCGAGTTCATCGTTGTCAGAGACGGTGTTCTTGTCTTCGATGGTGCCCCTGCGGTCAATCACCTTGCCCTCAAAGAGCATGGCTTCTGCAAGCGTGGTCTTGCCGGACTTGGTGGCGCCAAGCAGGGCCACGTTGCGGATGTCTTTGGTAGAATAATCTTTCATTTCTAGTATAGAGTATTAATTATTACTTGGTTTCGATTACGAAGCTCGCAAATCTAACAAATTTTGCAGCCAATCGCAAATCATTCGGCAAGCAATTCCATACGGATTTGAAAGAATATTTCTTCGCCGCAGAAGCCGGTCTGGCGGAGCAGCATTTCGTTGAAAACACCGGGCGTGACGCGCAGTTTGCGGCAGGCGGAAGGGAAGTCGGGGAGGTCGGGGTCGGACGCCAGCAGACGGACCAGCCGGTCGAAGGGAGAATCGGAGTATGCCATAGCTTATCGTTTTTCGTTTCGGCAAAAATGGAACACTGTCACGAAAAACGCAACAGACGCGGCGGGGTACGGCGGGGGTCAGGCAGCAAAAAAATACGAATTTTACACATTTGTCCGCTTTTTGCGGACATTGTCCGCCATTTCCGGCCGTCAAGTCACGCGCGCAAGCAGTAATTTTGAGCTATGCAGCAAGATTTCTTCCATAGCAATCTGCGTCGCGCCCGGGAACGCGCCGGCCTCTCCCAGTCGGAGCTGGCCGAGGAGATCGGCATCGGGCGGACGACCGTCGTCTCGCTCGAGAGCGGCAAGACGCGGCTGTTCAACAAAAACCTGCAGCTCATCGCCGACCACCTGCACATCACGGTCGAGGAGCTGCTCTGCGGCATCCCCGCCGATGTCCTCCTGTTGGACGAGCCTTCGCGCGCCGAGCGCGAAAATGCCATCAAGGCCGACTACGAAAGCCGCATCGCCCTCCTCCAGGAGAAGCTCGACGCCGCGAACCGCCTCAACGGAGCCCTGCAAAGCAACGTCGACTCCCTCACCCGCTCCAACCAGTACCTGATCGAGCAGCTCCGCAAAGAGCAATAGCCCCTGGCGGAGCCGACGCCCCGACGGGGCGTACGGAGCGATGGCGGGGACGGGAAAATTGTGTATCTTTGCGGAATATGCACGAACCCCAACTTCTTCCGTATCTCGAAGCAGGCCGGCTGGAGGCCGGGTGCGACGAGGCCGGACGCGGTCCGCTCGCCGGCCCCGTCTATGCCGCCGCCGTCATCCTGCCCGCGGATTTCCACCATCCGCTGCTCGACGATTCGAAGAAGATGAGCGAGAAGGCGCGCGACGAGCTGCGCCCGATCATCGAGCGGGAGGCCGTGGCTTGGGCCGTGGAGGCCGTCCAGGCGGAAGAGATCGACCGCCTCAACATCCTCGGCGCCTCGCTGGAAGGGATGCGCCGGGCGGTCCGGCGGCTCGCCGTGCGGCCGGATTTCCTGCTGATTGACGGCAACCGTTTCCGTCCGTTCGACGGCTACCCCTACCAGACCGTCGTGCACGGGGACGCCACCTACGCGAGCATCGCGGCGGCGTCCGTGCTCGCCAAGACCTGGCGCGACGAGCGGATGCGCGAGCTCGCGAAGCAGTATCCCCAGTACGGCTGGGAGCACAACATGGGCTACCCGACCCCGGAGCACATCGCCGCCATCAAGGCGCACGGCTACTGCCCGGAGCACCGCAAGTCCTTCCATCCCAAAGAATTGGAACCTACTTTATTTGATTGATATGAAAAAGATCCTCCTTTCTGTCGCCACCGCACTCCTCCTGCTGCCGGCCGCCCTGCGCGCCGACGAGGGAATGTGGCTTCTCCCCCTGATCGAGAAGATGAACAGCGACGCGCTCCGTAACCTCGGCTCCCGCCTTACGCCCGAGCAGATCTACAGCATCAACAACGCATCCATCAAGGACGCCGTCGTCCAGTTCGGCGGCGGCTGCACCGGCGAGCTCATCTCCGGCGACGGCCTGCTGGTGACCAACCACCACTGCGGCTACAGCCAGATCCAGAGCCTGTCCACGCCCGAGCACAACTACCTCGAGGACGGCTACTTCGCCATGTCCCGCGCGGAGGAGCTCCCCTGCCAGGGCCTGACCGTCCGCTTCCTGCAGAGCATGACCGACGTGACCGACGAGCTCGCGGCCGGCACGCCGCGCATCGACCTGATCCGGGCCGCCGAGCAGGAGAACCCCAACTGCCAGGTGCGCATCGTCAGCTTCTATAACGACAACGTCTTCTACCTGATCGTCTCCAAGGTCTACCGCGACGTCCGTTTCGTGGGCGCTCCGCCCGCAGCGTCCGGCAAGTTCGGCGGCGACACCGACAACTGGATGTGGCCCCGCCACACCTGCGACTTCTCGATGTTCCGCGTCTATGCCGACGCAAACAACGAGCCGGCCGACTATTCCCCCGAGAACGTCCCGATGCACCCGCGCCAGTTCCTGAACGTCTCGCTCAAGGGCATCCGCGAGGGTGACTTCGCGATGATCATGGGCTACCCGGGCAGCACGCAGCGCTTCCAGACGGCCGCGCAGCTGAACCAGATGCTGGCCAACAACGACGTCCGCATCGCCGCCCGCGGCGTCCGCCAGGACGTCCTCTGGAAGGCTATGCGCGCCGACGAGAAGGTGGGCCTGCAGTATGCCGACAAATACGCCGGATCCTCCAACGGCTGGAAGAAGTGGATCGGCGAGAAAGAGGCCTTCGCGGCCCTCGACATCATCGGCCGCGAGGAGCAGAAAGAGCGCGACCTGAGCGCCTGGATCGCCGCCGATCCCGAGCGCCAGGCGGCCTGGGGCAGCGCCATCGACGAGATCGCCGGCGGCATCGCGTCCGTCCGCGAGCCCTACCTCGCCGCCACGCTCATCAACGAGACCATCGGCCGCATCGAGCTCTGCGGCTTCGCGGACGCCGCGGCCAGCGTGCCCGACTACGTCGCCCGCCTGCGCGAGCGCAATCCGGAAAGCACCGTCACCGAGCAGGAGCTCTACGGGCAGATCCTCGCGGCGATCGACGAAGAATACAAGGACTATGATCCCAAGGTGGACCGCGACGTCGCCATCGCGATGATCGACCACTACAAGGCCAACGTCAACCCGGCCGACGCGATCAAAATCAACGGCAAGAGCATCCTGTCCATCGACACCCGCAAGTTCGTGGACAACCTCTTCAAGAAGAGCATCTTCTCCTCGCCGGAGAAACTGCACGCGAAGCCGCTCACGGCCAAGATGGTCGAGGCCGACCCGGCCACCAGGCTTACCCGGGCCGCCTCGGAGGTCTACGCCGTGCTCCGCGCCGAAGTGCTCAAGGCCGACGAGACCGTCACCGCGGCTTCCCGCAACTACGGCGCCGCCCTGCTCAAGTGGCAGGAGGGCAAGCCGAGCTACCCGGACGCCAACTCCACCTGCCGCTTCACCTACGGCACCGTCAAGAGCTACGAGCCCAAGGACGGCGTGCTCTACAAATACTACACGACCCTCAAGGGCGTGATGGAGAAGGAAGATCCCGACAACTACGAGTTCCGCGTGCCTGCGAAGCTCAAGGAAATCTACCAGAACAAAGACTACGGCCAGTACGCAGACCGCAACGGTGAACTCGTGACCTGCTTCCTGACCAACCTGGACATCACCGGCGGCAACTCCGGCAGCCCCGTCATGGACGCCGACGGCAACCTGATCGGCCTCGCCTTCGACGGCAACTGGGAGGCGATGAGCAGCGACGTGATGTTCGAGCCGAACCTGCAGCGCTGCATCTGCGTGGACATCCGCTATGTCCTCCTGATGGTCGACAAGTTCGCGGGCGCCGGCTACCTCCTCGACGAAATGAATCTTGTGAAAGAGTAATGATCAATAAAGAAACTATCTTACAGGCCCTGCGGGAGGTCCATCATCCCGCACGCCAGGACCGTGACATCGTGGACCTCGGAATGGTCCACGACGTCGCGATCACGGAATCGGACGTGGTCGTGACGCTGGCCTTCGGCAAACGCCGCGACCCGCTGGCCGAATACCTGATCGGCAGCGCCCGCGCGGCCCTCATCCGCCACCTGCCCTCCTCCGTGAAGTCGGAGGTCAAGACCGTCGTGGTCGATGAGGAGAAACCCCGGAAGAAAGGACTCGACCTCGGGCTGGAGCAGCTCTCCGAGGTGCGGCACATCATCGGCATCGCCTCCGGCAAGGGCGGCGTGGGCAAGTCCACGGTGGCCGTCAACCTGGCCTGCGCGCTGGCGCGCCTGGGCTACAAGGTCGGCCTCGCGGACGCGGACGTCTACGGCCCTTCCATCCCCGTGATGACGGGGACCGAAGGCGCCACGCCCGCCGCGGAGCCCGGCGAGGAAGAGGGCAAGGAGCTCATCATCCCGCTGGAGAAATACGGCGTGAAATGGATGTCCATCGGCTACTTCGCCGACCGCGGCCAGGCCCTGATCTGGCGCGGACCGATGGCGTGCAACGCCCTCAAGCAGATGATCCTGCAGGTCAAGTGGGGTCCGCTCGACTTCCTGCTCATCGATATGCCTCCGGGAACGGGCGACATCCACATCAGCCTCGTGCAGGACATCCCGATGCAGGGCGCCGTCATCGTGACGACGCCGCAGACCGTGGCCCTCGCCGACGTGGAGAAGGGCGTCAACATGTTCCGCAACGAGAACGTGAACCGTCCCATCTTCGGCCTGGTAGAAAACATGGCCTGGTTCACGCCGGAGGCGCATCCGGACGAGAAATACTACATCTTCGGCCAGGACGGCGGCGCCAATATGGCGCGCGAGCTGGGCGTCGACCTGCTCGGCCGCATCCCGCTCGTGCAGGGCATCCGCGAGAGCGGCGACGCCGGCGAGCCGGTGGCGCTGGGCAGCCGCCCGGACAGCCTCGCTTTCCTGGACCTGGCCGGCAAGCTGGCCGAAAAACTGGGATAAATATGGAAGTCCGCGCAAAAAAGGCCCTCGGCCAACATTTCCTGACCGATCAGGGCATCGCCAAAGGCATTGTCGATGCCTTGACCGTCAGTGAAGTAAAAGATGTCCTGGAGATCGGTCCTGGGATGGGAGTGCTGACACAGTACCTGCTGCAGCGCGAAGACCTCAACCTCAAGCTGGTGGAACTGGACGGCGAGTCCGTCGACTACCTGCTGACCCATTTCCCGGGGATGCAGGGCAAGCTCTACCAGGCCGATTACCTGCGCCTGGACATCCACAAGCTGTTCCCGGGCGATTACCGCGTCATCGGGAATTTCCCATACAACATCTCCTCGCAGATCTTCTTCAAGATCCTGGACGACAAGGACCGCGTCCCGGAGGTGGTCTGCATGATCCAGAAAGAGGTCGCGGAACGCATCGCGGAGGGCCCGGGCAGCAAGACCTACGGCATCCTCTCGGTGCTGCTGCAGGCCTGGTATGAGATCGATTACGTGATGACCGTGGGCTCCGGCGCCTTCGCCCCGCCGCCCAAGGTCCAGTCGGCCGTGATCCGCCTGCGGCGCAACGGCCGCACGGAGCTCGGCTGCGACGAGAAACTGTTCAAGACCGTCGTCAAGACGGCGTTCAACCAGCGGCGCAAGACTTTGCGCAACGCGCTCAAGCCGCTGTTGCCGGAAGGCTTCGACGCCTCCGACCCCGTCTTCGACCTGCGCGCGGAGCGCCTGGGAGTCGAGGATTTCGTCGCCCTTACGCGGCGGATCGCCGCTTAAGCAGGGCGGCCGCGAGGGCGCCGAGCGCCGCGAGCAGCAGCAGGATGGAGGTGGCGCGGGAGATCGATTCGCCCTGCCGGTAGGACGGCGGATCGAAGCGCATCACGAGCGTGTGCGCGCCCGCAGGCACCTTCGCCGCGCGCAGCAGCGTGCCTTCCAGTTCGATCGGGAGCTCTTCGCCCGTATCTTCCACCTTCAGGGTCCACCCCACGGGATAATAGACTTCGCTGAACACGAGCCGCGCGGCCTCCGGGCTGTCATAGCGGTAGCGGAGTTCGTTGGGCGCATAGGAGGTCAACTCGACCTGTCCGCCGGCCTCCGCGAACCACGCATTGCCCTTGGCATACGGGTAGCGCAGCGGCGGCGTGTCGCTGTCGATGATGATATAGCGGCAGTTCAGGGCCGCGAGGCCGGGCAGTTCCGGCAGGGCGGCCTGCGCCTCCTCGTAGGTCTTCACGTCCGCGAGCGCCCGGTAGATGCGGTTGATCTCGGGCGAGAGCGTCTGCTCGATGAATTCCTGGTAGCGCTGCAGCTTGGCGGGCGAATAGCCGCCGATATTCTTGTGCCAGTAGGACGGGTGCGAATCGTTGAACACGTTGACCGTCAGGTCCAGGACGCGGTAGGACGGATCCGGGTCGGCGAGGATGAGCTCGTCCACCTGGCGCTTGTTGAACTGGCTCTGGAAGGCGCGCGGCGAGACGAAGTCGTCCGCGCCCAGGTAGCGCTTGCCCGCGACGCCCAGGTCCAGCAGGACGAGCGCGGCGATGAGCAGCGCGGCCGTCAGGGAGCGCTGCTGCCGGGCGGTGCCCCACCAGAGCAGCAGGAACGCGCCGGCGATCAGCAGCAGCGAGCGGAGCGCGTCCATCACCAACAGGTAGCGGCGGTCCGCGGCGAGCGCGTCCACGAGCACGTCCGCCATCCCGCTGTCGCTGTCGCCCGAGAACGACCCGGCGATGCCGGGGAAAAGGATGCAGAGCAGGCAGAAGCCGCCCGTGACCGCGGCGGCGATCCAGCCCTTGCGGCGGAACAGCGCGGCCGCGTCCGGCTGTTTCACGATGCGGTCCAGCACCAGGAAGCCGAGCATCGGCAGGGTGAACTGGAGCACCACGAGGGCCATCGAGACCGTGCGGAACTTGTTGTAGAGCGGCGCCACGTCATAGAAGAACTTGGTGAACGCCAGGAAATGGCTGCCCAGGGCGAGCAGGACGGCGAGCACCGTCCCGGCCACGATCCACCATTTCTCCTTGCCCTTGTAGAGGAAGAGTCCCAGGACGAACAGGAATATGGTGATGGCGCCCATATACATCGGGCCGGCCGTGAACGGCTGCGGGCCCCAGTAGAGCGGCAGGTGCTTGGCCGTCTCCTTGAGGTTCGGCTGGCCGGCCTGCCGGAGCAACTCGTACGTCTCGGAATGTTTCGGATTGACCGCCCCGGACGACGCGCCGCCGTTGAAATTCGGGATCAGCAGGTTGGGCAGTTCTTCCCAGCCATAGGACCAGGCGGTGGCGTAGTCGAGGTCGAGGCCCTTGGCGCCCTCGCCCCCTTCGGCCGCCGCCGTGCTGCCGCCACGCATCGAATACGGGGTGTATTCCATCGTGGGAAGGAGCTTGGTGGCGTTGGTGGCGATGCCCGCGACACCGAGGACGAGGAGCAGCGCCGAGGCCACGAAGAAGCGGGACCAGGAGCCGTGCTTGCGGATCAGGGAGACCACCAGGACGATGACGTAGATGAGGATCATCAGCGCCAGGTAGTAGGTGATCTGGGGGTGGTTGGCCTTGACCTGGAAGCTCAGGAAGAGGCCGAAGCCGGCGGCGCCGAGCAGGGTGCCCGGGAGCCAGTTGTCCTTCTTGATCTGGTTGTACGTATGGATCAGGGCGGCCAGCACCCACGGAAGGAACGCGAGGGCCTGCATCTTGGTGTTGTGGCCGACCTGGATGATCTGCAGGTTGTAGGAGCAGAGCGTCACCGCGATGGCGCCGCCCACGGCCACCAGCGGGTGGATCCCCAGGGCTAGCATCAGCAGCCAGGCGCCGAGCAGCGACAGGAACAGGTAGGTCGCCGGACGGCGGCCGATGAGCAGGAAATCGTAGATTTTCTGCGTCCAGTCGCCGCGCGTGGAAGCGTGGATCGTGGCGGTGGGCATCCCGCCGAACATCGATTCGGTCCAGGCGGTCTGGTCGTCGGGATGGGCGGCGTTCCACTCCATCATCTCGTGCGACATCCCCTGCCAACCGGAGATGTCGCTCTGGTTGACGATCTTGCCGCCCAGCACTTGCGGGACGTAGGCATAGGAAAGGACGAGCAAGCCGACAAGGATGCCGGCGTACAGGAAGATTTTCTTCTTCATGGCAGTATTTCGGTCAGTTGCGCCGTGAGGGAGCGGCGGCTATATTTCTCGATGCCGGCGGTCTCCGGATGCTCCGCATCCAGGAAGGCGAGCAGTTCGTCGCGCTTGTCCCAGTCGTACATCTCCCCGGCCCCGGCATCCCGCAAAATCTGCGCCGCGGCGCCGTCTTCCTGGCCGATGCCCAGCACGGGACGGCGGGCGGCGAGGTATTCGAAGATCTTGCCGGGCAGGACCTTGGCGTACTCCGGCTCCTGGCGGAGCGGCAGCAGGAGGATGTCGGCCGCGCGCTGCTCGCGGACGGTCTCGTCGTGGGGCAGGTAGCCCAGCTCGACGAGGTTGTCGCCGAGCCCGCGGGCGCGGATGGCGTCCGTGATGGCCGTGTCGACCTTGCCGGCGAGGCGGATCTCCAGGCGGGCGCGGAAGGCCGGATCGGCCTGGCAGCGTTCCGCCAGGACATCCCAAAGGTTCAGCGGGTTGCCGTCGGCGGCGAACAGGCCGGTATGCACGAGGCGGAAGGCCGGGACGGCAGCAGCCCCTGCGAAGCCGTTTACCCGTGCAGGGTCGGGCACCAGCGAAGCGTCAGGGCCCGATAGCGAAGCAGGGGCTGTTGCCGTCCCGACCTTCGCAAAATCGTCCTCGTCGAAACCGTTGGTGATGAGGACGACGGGGGTCTTGGTCTTGCTGCGGAAGTCTGCCGCCACGGGCGGGCTCACGCTGACGACGGTGTCGGCCTCGTCCAGCACCGACTGCTCCAGGCGGTGGTGCCTGCGGTCGACGGCGGCGGAGAGGCCCAGGTGCTTGTAGAAGAACATTTCCGTCCACGGATCCCGGAAATCGGCGATCCAATGCAGCCCAAGGGCTCTTTTGAGCCCGCGGCCGATCAGGTGGACCGACTGCGGCGGGCCCGTGGTCACCACGGCGTCGACGGGATGTTCCTTGAGGTATTTGACCAGAAAACGCACCGACGGGCGGACCCAGCCGATGCGGGGATCGGGGATGAAGCAATTGCCCCGGATCCACAGTGACAGGCGTTGTTTCCAGTTCTTGTGCTGGGCGTTGACGGGATTGACCTCCGCGCCCTTCTTGCCGCCGGTCAGGCGGCGGTAGATCTCATACGGTTCGGTGATGTGGGTCTTGATCACCTCCGCGCATTCGGGGATGTCCGCCAGCAGGCTCTCGTCGCGCGCCAGCTGTTCGGGATTCTCCGGCGTATAGATCACCGGCTGCCAGCCCCGCTCCGGCAGGTATTTGCTGAACTTCACCCACCGCTGGACCCCCGAACCACCGGTCGGGGGCCAGTAATAGGTGATGATCAGCAGACGTTTCACCGCTTGTAGCCTTCGAGGTTGGCCTTGACGGTCTCCCAGTCATAGTACGGGCCCGTGACGGGCTCCAGGCCGCGGAGCTTGCGCTCCTGCTCCTGGTAGAGGAACTTCACGAGGACGTGCCCCGCCTTGTTCCGGTAGAAGACCATCTGCAGGTTGCTGGCCATGCAGATGTTCCAGAAGCCGAACCACTTCTGGCAGATCTCGTCGACCTCCAGGCGTTCGCCGACGCCCTCGACGCCGAGGTAGCTGGCCAGGGCCATCAGGGGGTAGTCGTGGCCGAAACGCAGGTCGGCGGCGTAGTTGCCCTTGGCGAGCGCCTCATCGGCCTTCTCGACGATGTCCTCGACGAGGGACTTGGCCATCGGGACGCGCTCCATACCCACTTCGACGGAGTTGCAGTGGCCCAGGTAGAGGAACATATTGTTCTGCGCCCAGCGACGGTAGATCGCGTCGAAGGGAAGCACGGAATACAGGTCCTCCTGGATATCGAAATCCTCCGCCACGACGGCCGTGTCGTACACGTCCTGCGTGAACTGGCGGGCGTTCTTGACGATCTTGCGGGCCGCCACCGGGTCGTTGAAGACGCGGGAGAGCACGCCGAGGGTGTCGTCCGGCACCTGGCGCAGCCACTCGAAGCTCTTGCGCATCGCGCGGCTCGTCATCCGCTCCCAACCCTTCTCGTTGTCGAGATAGTCCATGAACTTCTCACCGGTGTCGAGGCGGATCTGCAGCTTGGGATTCTGGCGGACCAGCGAGTTGGTGAAGGAGTTCATGCTGATGATGCAACGCTGCACCGTGCTCGAGAAGGCACGGGCGTTCTTCTCACCCTTGAACACGCCCGGATAGCGCTTGTACATCCGCTCCGCGATGGCGGCGTGCTCGCGCGCTCCGCGCTGCGAGAGGCGGCCGTCCATACCGTCCCAGCCGGCCAGCACGTCGCGGGCGCCCTGGAGCAGCATTTCGCCGTCCGGCGTGAGCAGGGACTCCTGCTGCGCCGCCTCGAGGACGGCGATCACGCCCAGGTAGGCCTTGCCGCCCCAGTTGGAGCGGGAGCCGTGGCGGCCGTAGTGGCTGATGTAGACCGGCTTGTACCCCTTCGGGGCCGGCGTGTCGTATATGGGATAGAATTCGTACGAGTTCAGATTGTTTCCCGCACGGGAGTGTTCTTCCTGCAGGGCGCGCACGGCGGTCTCGGAGCGCCAGGCCTGTGCAAAAGCAACTGACGCGCTGAGCGTGAGCAGGGCTGTGAGGACAAGGATGATTTTCTTCATTTTCTTCGGTTTGTTTGTTATTTCATAACAGACAAATATAGCCAAATTCTTATCCGGCGATCTGGCCCGTTCTGCAAAAGTAACACCAGCGCATATAAATGTATCAAAGGCCCAGTTCGCCCTTCAGCGCACGCAGGAGGTCGAAGGCCTGGAGGGGCGTGAGGTTGTTGAGATCGGCGGCCTCGAGCTTGTCCTTGATGGAGGAAAGGGTCGGGTCGTCGAGCTGGAAGAAGGACAGCTGGACGGATCCGTCGTCCTCCATCGCCATCGCGCTCGCGTGCTTCTCGCGCCGCTCCAGGTCGCGCAGCGTCCGCTCCGCGGACTCCACGACCTCGCGGGGCATACCCGCCAGGCGCGCGACGTGGATACCGAAGCTGTGCGCCACGCCGCCGGGTTGCAGCTTGCGCAGGAAGATGACGTTCTTGCCCTCTTCCTTGACGGCGATATGGTAGTTCTTGACCCGGGGATACTGCTCCTCGAGGTCGTTCAGCTCGTGGTAGTGCGTGGCGAAGAGGGTCTTGGCGCCCTTGCCGTTCTGGTGGATGTATTCCACGAGGGCGCGGGCGATGGACATGCCGTCGTAGGTGGACGTGCCGCGTCCGATCTCGTCCAGCAGCACCAGCGAGCGGGCGCTGAGGTTGTGCATGATCATCGCGGTCTCGAGCATCTCCACCATGAAGGTGGACTCGCCGCGGGAGATGTTGTCCGTCGCGCCGACGCGCGTGAAAATCTTGTCGAAGTAGCCGATCTGCGCCGACGCCGCAGGCACGAACGAGCCGATTTGCGCGAGCAGCACGATGAGGGCGGTCTGGCGCAGGAGGGCGGATTTACCGGCCATGTTGGGGCCGGTCAGGATGATGATCTGCTCGCCCTTGCTGTCCAGGCGGATGTCGTTGGGGACGTATTCCTCGCCCACGGGCATCAGCGTCTCGATGACGGGGTGGCGGCCCGCCTTGATGTCGAGCACGTTGCCCTTGTCCATCTGCGGGCGGCAGTAGTTGCGGTCGAGCGCCTGCTGCGCGAATCCCTGCAGCACGTCCAGGCGCGCCAGGATGCGGCAGTTCTCCTGGATGTCGCGGATGGCTTTCTGGACCGCCGCGACGAGTTCGCCGTACAGGCGGCTCTCGATCTCGTAGATGGCCGCCTCGGCGCCGAGGATCTTCTCCTCGTATTCCTTCAGCTCCGGCGTGATGTAGCGCTCCGCGTTGACGAGGGTCTGCTTGCGGATCCACTCCGGCGGGACCTTGTCGCGGAAGGTGTTGCGCACTTCGATGTAGTAGCCGAAGACGTTGTTGTAGCTGATTTTCAGCGAGGTGATGCCGGTACGCTCGCTCTCGCGCTGCTGCATCTGCAGGAGGTAGTCCTTGCCGCCGCGCGAGATGGCGCGCAGCTCGTCCAGCTGCTTGTCCACGCCCGCGGCGATGACGTCGCCGCGCCCGAGCTGCGAGGCGTCCTCCGCCAGCGTGGCGGTGATGCACTCCAGCAGTTTGTCCGTATTGCGCAGGCCCTTGATGAGCCGGTCGAGCGCCGCGCAGCCGCTGTCGCCGCAGAGCTCGCGGATGGGCGTCATCCGGCTCAGCGAGCGGCCGAGCTGGCGGACCTCCCGCGGGAGGATCTTGCCGTTGGCGGCGCGCGAAATGATGCGTTCCAGGTCGCCGATCTCGCCCAGGTTGCCCTGGAGCTCGGCGAGCAGTTCTTCGTTGTCGTGCAGGAGCTGCACCACGTCGTAGCGGGATTCCAGCTCCTTGAGGTCCATCACCGGCATCGCCAGCCACTGGCGCAGCAGGCGGGCGCCCATCGGGGTGCAGCAGCGGTCGATGACATCGACCAGGCTGACCCCCTCGCGCCCCGCGTTGCTCTGGAAGATCTCCAGGTTGCGGAAGGTGAACTTGTCCATCCACACGAACTTCTCCTCGTCGATGCGGCCGATCGAGCAGATGTTGCCGAGGCCCGCGTGCTGCGTCTGCTCCAGGTAGACCAGCAGCGCGCCGGCCGAGCAGATCGCGAGCGGGAAGCCGTCGATGGCGAAGCCCTTGAGGCTTTGCGCCTTGAGCTGCTTGCAGAGCCGCTCCACGGCGGCGTCCTGCACGAAGGCCCATTCGTCGAGGCCCGTGGTATAGAAATCGCCGAAGCGCTCCTTGACGGCGCGCAGCACCTCGCGCTGGACCACCAGCTCCTTGGGCTGCAGGGAGCTGAGCAGCGTGCCGATGTAGTCGATGCTGCCCTGCGCCACCTGGAAGGTGCCCGTGGACACGTCCAGGAAGGCGGCGCCGCAGCTCTGGCCCTCGAAGGTCAGGCCGGCGAGGTAGTTGTGCTCCTTCTGTTCGAGCATCCCTTCGCCGAAGGCGATGCCCGGGGTGAGGATCTCCGTGATGCCGCGCTTGACGAGCTTGTTCTTGACGAGCGCGGGGTCCTCCAGCTGGTCGCAGATGGCGACTTTGTAGCCGCCGCGGACGAGTTTCTGGAGATAGCCCTCGATGGCGTGGTGCGGGAAACCGGCCATCGGGGTGTCGCCCTTGTCGCCGTTGGAGCGGCGGGTGAGCACGAGACCGAGCACCTTGCTCACGAGCACGGCGTCGTCGGAATAGGTCTCATAGAAATCCCCGACGCGGTACAGCAGTACCGCCTCGGGGTGTTGGGCCTTGATGCTGAAATACTGCTTCAGCATCGGGGTATCTTCGCCTTTCTTCGCCATGGTTGTCTAGAAAGACAAAGATACTATTTTTTTCATCATCCTCGACCGACCGGAGACTATTGCTTGATCGCACCCATCAGCAGGATCGCCCCGGAGGTCGTTTCCCGGATAACATAGAGGAAGGGCCTGTTGAGATCGACCGTCACCCGCTTCAGCTCCGGTTCCCTGGGATTCGCAGAGCCAAGAACCATCGTGAGGGCAGTAGCCGCCGCGAACTCCGTTCCCGTTTCCGTCACGTCAACCTGCGTCTTATGGATGATCTTGTTGATGAGCAACGGTTCTTCGCTGATGCCGGAGAAGTCTGCATCGGGAGAGAAAGGCAGCCGGAGGCCCAGCTTCTTCAGCGCACCAAGCAGTTCATCTTCCGCTTTGAAAGCTTCAGACCACTTGGGGAGATACAACGTCACTTTCGCGCGTGCCGCCCCGGAATAATAGTCGTCATGCAGGCCGGCCAGGACCCCTGACAGGGATTTCCTTTCTTTCGGGAAGATGATGTCCATCTTGTAGGCGCCGTTGCCATAGGGAATGCCGACATACTCGAAATCCTCATTCGCCTTGTAAGAGAGCTCTTCATCTTCGACATAGAGATAATCTTTCTTGGAATTGTACCGGGCGCCGGCTTCCGCGTTGAAGCGGCGTCCCGGTTTGACCGTCCACGTGACCGCCCACGGCGCCTTGAAAAGCAAGGCATTGATCAGCACCATCCGATAGTCGGGGCTCTGGTTGTCAAGGATGGTCGGGATTTTGCCGTCCGTCTTGTCGGAACACCACCGGTTGATCTCGTCATAGGTTTTCGGCAGGGAAAAATCCACCGACGCAGCGTCGGCGGCATAATAATCCGTCAGCGCTTTCATATAGTCCGGCTTGACGCTGAAGTCCTTCGCCATCCAGCAGGAATTGGCACTGGTGAAGAGCACGTTGCGGTCGGCGGTCTTCAGCCCGTCGATCATCTTCTTGTAATAGGCGCCGACCTCTTCTTTCCCCGCGTCGCCCCAGCCAAGCACCCGCGCCATCTCCGCATAGGTGTCGCCATCCGCACCTTCCGCCGCCATCGACAGGGCGAGCGAGATGCTCAGCGGCGAGATCGCCATATTCTTCCCTTCCTCTTGCAGCTCGCGGAACAGTTTAAGGCCGAAGGCATTGCTGGCGACATTGACGGCCTGTTCGACTTCCGTCAACTCGATCGGCACCAGCTCCGCGGCCTCGACTTTCCCGGGCGTCCCGGGATCGATCTTATTACACGCCGGCAGGACCGCGCAGGCGGCCGCAATCAGCAACACGGCAGTTTTCACTTTCATCATAGTTCTTGATTTCATTTTTTGTTTTCACTTGTCTTCGCCATGGATCTGCCGGAAAGACAAAAACACGGAAAAAGGAATTACTTCGTAAGGCGGATGATTCTTTCCTGCAGCGGCTTGCCGTTCACCTTGATTGCCGTAAACTGTTCCGGGTCACCTGTTATATCCCAGCGGAAGGCGTGCTGGATCCGGATGATATCCTGGCTGCGGTCCGGCCAGTAGATGTGCAGGTCCGCATCCCACTTTTTGGTGCTGTCCAGTTCACCAAACATAAGGAGCACGTCGTCATCAGACTCCGTGTACCAATTGGGGACAAGGTAGAGGCCCCGCAGGATGGCAAGATAGGCTTTCGTCTCCAGCCAGGGCGCCGAAACGGGCCCGCTGAACTCCTGCCCGTCGAACGTGGCCAGGATCGGCGTGTCCAGCCAGTTGCCGGGCGTGGATTCGTCGAACAGGTTGTTTCCCTGCCCGTCCGTCACCTCGAAGGCAAGCGTGAGGGGAGCAAAATCCCAGATCATGTCTGTTCTGGAACCATAGCTCTTCTTTGCGAGAAATTCCTCAAACGGATCCTTCTCGCACGAAGCCAGCAGCAGCACCGCTGCCAAGATGTAAAGAAACTTTTTCATATTCCATCGATTTGACTCATTCATAAAACGCTCAAATCCCCGGAATACTTCTCCGTCATCCACAGAATTACCCCTTTTTGTGGACAGATTCCTTTTTCCGTGAAACGGACTAGGCGAAGAAATTGGTAAGGAAGATGATGACGATGGCCGGCGGCGCGATGTAGCGCAGCAAGAACCAGAACGCGTCGAACACGGCGCAGTTGAAGCGGGCGGTGCCGCCGCTGGTGAACTCGTCGCGGACGGCGGAGCGGTCCATCTTCCAGCCGACGAAGATGACGAAGAGGAGGCCGCCGAAGGTCATCAGGAAGTTGGAGGTCAGCCGGTCGCAGAAATTGAAGACGGTCAGCCCGAAAATCTTCAGGTCCGCCAGCGGACCGAAGGACAGGGAGCACAGGGCGCCCAGGGTCCAGGTGCCGAGGAAGATCAGAACGGTCGCGCGACGGCGCGTAATATTCTTCTGCTCAACCAGATAGGCCACACCCACCTCATACATCGAAATGGCCGAGGTGAAGGCCGCGAACACAATTGTTACAAAGAAGAGGACGGCCACCACGGCGCTCAGCCAGGGAGCGGACGCGCCCATCTTGGCGAAGATATACGGCAAGGTCTCGAAAATGAGCCCCGGGCCGGCGCCCGGCTCGATTCCCGCGGCGAAGACGGCGGGCATGATGGCGAAGCCGGCGATCAGCGCGAACAGCAGGTCAAACGCCACGGTACCAAGACCTGTAACAAGGATGTTCTCCTTTTTATGGATGTAAGATGCGTAGGTCAGGATGGTCCCGACACCCAGCGAAAGCGAGAAAAAGCTCTGGCCCATCGCCGCGGCGACGGCCGACGGCGTGATCTTGCTGAAATCCGGCTTCACCAGGTAGGTCA
>Ga0265298_10003340_pt1 | contig 21328 bp, 10 predicted proteins | sample AusTroGonzalo_MG_3_FD_193486 | JGI IMG/M metagenome (GOLD analysis project Ga0265298, IMG submission 193486) | Bovine rumen microbial communities from tropical cattle in Woodstock, Queensland, Australia - Gonzalo_01 | ecosystem: Host-associated > Mammals > Digestive system > Stomach > Rumen ...
GATTTTGATATACATTACTATTAGTTGAGGTAGGAACTACTTCCTCTGCCGTTTCATCAACAGTTTCTTCTTGTTGTGCAACTGCTTGTTCTGCTTCAGTTGTTGTTTCATCCTCAAACTGTATAGTAAGTTGTGCATCACTATTAATAGCTTGTCTAAGAGTTTCAAATTCTTGAGCATACAGAGAATCATTTTTAATATTAATACCCATAAGTTTTGCGAGAACTCGCATAATCTTATTTAAAAGAGTATCACGCTTTTTCTCTCTCATATTAACTTTAGAAAGACCAGTAATGTTATTGAGAAAATCAGCAAGTTCAACAGAAGTTAAACTATCAACTAAAAATTCTTCTAATCTTTCTTCTTCAGTTTGCTTGCTAAGATACTTATATTTTTTGAAATTATCATAAAATTCATCTAAAGATTTGTTAGAGTTAATCTTTTTTAAGTATTTCTCTAAAATTGGCTTACTAAAGTTTTCATTATCTATATAAGAAACAAAAGTGTCATATATAGCTTTGATATCTTTTACGTAATGCTCATTACCATTAGAATGAATAACATCGTGAAGACGCTCATGAATAAGTTTTCTAATAGCTTGCTTTCTATATGCTTCATTAGGATTACTTAGCATAGCCATAAATTTAGGACCTATACTAGTAACCTTTGTAGTAGTATTGAAAGAAGCATTAAGATTTTCTCTACCTTCACCAGTATTAAAATCTGGATTAAATACAAGATTAGTAGGTAACAAACCGTATTTAGTTAAAGTAGATACAACATTATCATCGAATACCAATTTAGCTAAAGCTTCAGATTTATCACTTCTTTGACTATTAACAATAGCATTAGCCTGAGTAGAAATATCTTGCACACCAACTTGTTCTGATGTATCAATTCTTTCTACGGGGGAGCTAGTAACAATTTTATATCTTACATTAGGATTAGAAGAAGTTCTAGTAACATTATTACCATGTTCGTTAGGCATAGTATTAACTCGAACTAAATCATTATCCAAGATAAAGTCATTGTAAGAATCAAAAGTAAATGTTTCATCTCCAATCTTAACAACAAACTTTCCATCTCTATCTCTAGTAGCAAGACCTGTAACTTGATTTCTCTTATTATTATCACTAGCAATATAGTTTTCTGCTATGTTAAATCTAAGAGTATCAGCAAGGAATTGTCTAACTTTGTTAGATATAGTTGATACATTTGTTCTATTAATAGGAATAGTTTCACCATCTATTTGGATATTGTGAACTTTACCAGGATTACAGAAGATTCTTAAATCTCTACGAGGTCCACGACGACCATTAGTTCCTATGTGAGTTCCTCTACTATCGCCAACTCCAATCTTCTCACAATTATCCATATGGAATAAAGGAGTAGTATCATTCTTATAGTTAAGAGCTTCAAATAAGAAGTCTTGTAAATCTTTAAGAAGTTGTGTATCTGAAGGATTATTTGCAATAGCTTCAAGGTATCTATTAACTTGATTAGCAAAAGCTCCAACTATTTGATCAGCAGGAGAACCAGCTTTTAATTCTCTAGCTGTAATAGGATAAGCTTGAGCATAAGCAGTCTTACCTTGCGATAAAGGAAATACTACAAAACTATTAGAATAACCAACGCCAGGAAGAGAATTACTAGCAGGAATTGTAACCTTGTCATTCTCTTTCTTAACTACAGTTTCAATAGTACCTGGATTTTGTCTAGAACCAACACCAATAGATACTTTACCTTTAAAGTTTCTACCAATAGCTTTGCTTGCAAGAGGAAGTTTATCAATTTCAGATTGAACTAAATTTCCACTACCATCAGTAAGTCTATCAGTTGCTCTGATAAGGAAACCATCTGTAATAGCATCTACTACAACTTTAGCTTCTTTATTTTGAGCAAGCTCGTTAGCGGCTACATATTCTTGTACAAGATTGTTAAACCATGCATCAATTGCTTGGTCAGCACTACCATAGCGTACTGCAAAACTAGCCATAGTACGAATAGTTTGTAGCATATTGTCATCTACATCATCATACTCTTCACCAGTTTCAGAATCTATAGTATTGATTGCATATTGGTCCTTAATAGCTTGCCAAGTCTTATTATCTTTAAGACTTATACCACCAACCAAAGCAGCATCTTTAATATCTTTAAGTTCACCTTCTTCAGCATTGGCTATAGCTTTAAATACATCAGCAAGTCTGGAAGAATATGTATCTTTTCCTTCTGGTTTAATTCTAAACATAAAGTATCCATAAGGAGAACTATATGTATTATTTTTAACTCTAGGAATACCGATATATCCTACAGGCTTACCCTCAAACTCAAAGTAAATTCTATCTTTAGAAGTATCTTTAATAACGTCCAATTCTTGTCCTTGTTCAAGTTGGTCAAATACTTCTTTATCAACAATCTCTCTAGTATTAATTCTATGATTCTCTTCTTTAATGGCTTTGTCTATTCTTTCTTCTACGGGCGTTTTAACCTTATCTAGAAAGTCAGGAGCAGCTACTTCATCTTCACTTTCAATAACTTCATACTGAGATTTAGCGTCGTCAGAAAGGAGATAATTAGAAAGAACATTGTAAAGAAGTTCAGCATTTTCGTTATTCTGGAATTCTCCATTACAATATCTAAGAAGATTCTCAAGACTAATTACATATTTACCATTAGATTTCTTTTGACCAATATCTTTAAGATAGGCTTTAACAAGTTTCTCAACTTCCTTTTTAAACGAAGTCTTAAACCTATAACCTAATCTACTTTCAGGAGCTTCTTCAGTAGTACTACTTTGCAAACTATTAATAAGAGTATCAACAATTTCTGGATACTTTTTAGCAAGACGTTGCATAGCTCTATTCCAAGATTCTTTAGCAAGTCTTTCAAATTCTTCATCATTGTTAATAGCAGCTCTTACATCAGAAAGACTAGCAAGATAAGTTTCATAAGTAACTTCTCTGCCATCTTTTAAATCTAAAGCAGCTTGTCTAGCAGCACCTGAAATCTTAGGAATATAATCAAGAGGGTCAGCACCTCTAACAGGAGTTTCAGGTCCTTTAGGTTCTTTTTCTTTATTTATGAACGTATGTTTAACTTCTATTAATTTATCAGCAACATCTTTTAATTTATTTTTATCATTTACATTTACGTTTAATATTCTTTCTTTTATTACGTTGTCATCATTATTGTATAAAAACAAAGCAGTTTCTAAAACAGCTATTTCGTTACTTGTTACACCTATAGTTGCAAGAGGAGCTCTTGTCATGTCTCCTATATCTTTCCTTCCAGCATATTCTTCTTGACGTTCTTTTAAAGTAGCTTTAGCTTCTTTTAATCTACGTCTAGCTTCTTCTAATCTATTTTGTATATTCTCCTTTGAAGAATCTTTTAAAACACTAATAAGTCTATCTATATTAGGTCTAGGACCAAAACCTCCAATAGAACCTTTAACTACTCTATCTATAGAATTATCTGTATCATCCTGTATATCATCAACTTGCTCCCCCGTAGAAGAAATTGATGACTCAGCGTGAACTCTAGCTAGAACTTGATTAAGTTCATCATCAGTAAGACTTAATGAGTTTTTAATATTATTAATAGTTTGTCTTCTAGTTTCTTCGTTACTAGATTTTAATCCTTGTTGAAGATTACTATCATTATTAATTTGATTAACAGTTGTAGCTACTGCATCTTGTCTAATTCCAGACTTAACAGGAGCTTGAACCAAACCTTGAGCAACTACTTCTATTTCTCCATCAGGTTTAATCTTAACAATCGGGTCACGAGTAACAACACCTCCATCCATAGGAGTTTGTTGTATTTCAAACAAAGTGTTGTCACTAATATCATTAGGATTTACATTATCTCCTTTAGCAGTGAAAGATAACTCAGCCATACCATTACCAAGAGGTCTAACAGAAATATCTCCTGGATTTGCATTACTAGTACTAGCAGTAGCAGTAAGTTTACCATTTTGACCTCGTGATAAGGTTACAAATTTAGGTATATTATTACTTTGATTTTCGTCTATTTGCCCATTTGCTTGCCTTGTGGCTTGTTCTTGTGGTGCGCCTGATTGATTAATCGGCTGCCCTGTTTGCCCTGCTGTATTTGAATTTTGAGATGCAGAAGAATTTTCTGGTTTCTCAGTATTTTGCTTATCATTAGCATCAACTTGTTGCTGAGTAGCTTTAACTTTAATAAGTGACTCCGCAAGTCTACCAAAAAGACTTCTATTCTTAACATCGGCAATATTCAAAACCTTGAAGGCTTCTTTAATTTGTTCTCTTTCTTGGTCAGTAAGAGCGTTAGTATCTACTAAAAAATCAGCTTGATTGTTATCATTGTAGATATTGTTAGCTATTTCAAGTAGATTGATATTTGGATGGGCTCTTTGAATATTAGCAAGAATTTTAAATTGGTCTTCAATTGCTTTGTTACGTGCTACGTTTTCAACATTGTTAATAGCGTCAACATAATGAGTAATTTCAGATTCAGTTTCAGCAAGTTTTGCTTGTTCTTTAATCTTTTCCAATTCAATTCTAGAAAGAATATCATAGTTCTCAGAAAGCTTTGGGTCAATATTATCGAGATAAGATTCAGCATCTTGTAGATGACCACTGTTATCTGTAGGAAGAACATAGCGCATATCGTTCATTACTTTTCTAAGTTCTCCTATAACAGCATCAGAACTAATAGGTCTTTTTGTTTGATTTACTTCATCAAAAATATAACTCAAATCTTTCGTAAGCATATCATCAAGATTGGTAATAAGATCAATGTCACTAGTAGTAACTTTGAAATTCTTACCATCTGAAGCATATTCTCTTACAGCAGAGTTAGCTACTTGAAGAGCATATAAAGTTCTAGCAAATTGTGCATCACTAGCAGTTTGAAGAGCCTTTTTCTTAATAACATTGATTTGATTATCAAGTTCTTCAATATCGAATTGTCTAGAAAGAGTAGGCTTTTCTTCTTGCTGAGCTTCAAGTTCTTTCTTTTCAGCAACTAATTGAGATAATTCTTGAATAGTAGTTTTAAGAGAAATAAGACCTTGATAATCTATACCAGATTCAAGCATACCAGTATCTTTAAATACTTGTTTTATACGTTCAGTATCTTCATTATATAAAGCCGCAACTTCATCGTATCGTTCAAGATTAAGTCTATGACGAACATTAGCAGAAGCAATCATCTGAATATACTCAGCTGGAAGAGAAACACCTTTTTTGTCTGTAATTCTATCAGCAATATTACCAGCATGAATAATTTCATTCTGATATAAGTTGTCAATTTTCTTTATACGAGCAGCAGCTTTTTCAGCAGCATCTCTAGCCTCTTGTTCTGAAACTTGACCTTTCTCATCACCAGTACGATATACGTCAACAATAGCACCTCTCACATTTTCATTTTCAAGATATGCTTCAAGCATATTAAGAGTACCATTGTTTCTAGCATTAATTATAAGTTCGTCAAGATATTCAGTATAAGCTTTTTCTCTAAGCATTCTCTCTTCTACAGGGGAGCTTATATCTTGTGGTGAACCATCAGCCTTTTTAATATAAGGATTATGACCACCATTAATTTGTGCCATAGCTGTCTTAAAGGTTTGTAATTTTACATTACGACCTTTAATATCACCTATCATTCTTTCTGTTTCACTAAGTTGGTCAAGTTGCCACCAATGAGGAGTAAGCTTAGCTTCTTTTGTATCTTCGTTATCTTTGTTAGTAGATTTCTTAGCGTCTTGTCTATTTTTGATAGTTTGTGAAACTCTATTTAATCCACTACCACCAGCTTGAAATACTACACCACCAAGAACACCCCAGAAAGCAGAATCCCAAAGACCAGCATCATTGATATAATCATTAAGAATTCTTTGCGTCATAGGACCCATACTACTAAAAAGTCCCATATCTCTTTCATCTCCTTCACCTTCAAGAATATATTTTCCAAGATGAGTACCTTCTTGCTGAGCAATATAGTTAACAGCTTCTTCAATACCTTCTGAAAGTTCAGATTTAATTTGACGACCTGCTCCTATAAATCTATCACCAAACCAATGACCAGCTTTAACCCATTTAGAATCTTTAGCCATTTCAGCAGCAGCTTGTTCAGTAGTCATACCTGCTGTTCTAATAGATTCTCTTTGAGCAGCTCTTGTAGCAGCGGAACCATTAAATCTTGGAGCATGAGTAAGAATATTTCTTAAGCCATAAATTTGATATGCATCAAATACAACGTTAGCAAAGTCTAATCGAAAAGTTCTATCAGCAGAACTTCTAGCAATTTGTTTTGCAACAGCATCTCTGTCGTTAGTATCAATACCTGCATCTTCAAGATAGTCAGAATTTCTGTTAACAAAAGCGGCATACTCTTCAGGTGACATCCCCTTTAGAGAAGATTGCATATCTGCATAGGTATCGTTATAAGTTTGTCTAGCTTCTTGATAATTTTCCATTGTTCTACTAAGAGCAGCATTCATACCTGTTTCAAAGAAAACTCCCATTTCTGCTTTAGTAAAACCAGCTCTATCAAAACTATGTGCTATAGGATTAACAATAGCTCTTGCAGCTCTATTTGTAAAATTAGTAATCTTTTTAGCTTTACCTAATCTACCAGCCCAAGATAATGCTTTTGTAACACCAGTACTAGGAATAAGAAGGGTTAGCGAAGAAGCAATACTAGGCATATTACTCATCCACCAACCAAAGTCAGAAAGACCTCCGTTAAGAATACTTTTATTTGAATCAGTATAAATAGGAGCCCATTCTTTAAATTCTTCTTGTTTTTCTTCAAGATATTGACTAACAGGATTACTATAATCATGGTCAGATAGTCCAATTTTTTGACCAATAGCATCAACTAAATCAGATATACCTTTAGCAGTTCCAAGTACAATCTCACTAACAAGTGTTTGACCTAATGCATTGCCAAGTTTAGACCAATTAGATTGACGCTCAGCAAGCATTAAGTCAAAGTTTTCACGAGGATTCCAATTAAGTCCTTCTCTTCTATATTTTTCATTTTCAGCTGCATCTATGGAGTACTGATTAAGATAATCAGTAACTGCCATATTTGTAGCTGCATCATTAGGAAGTCCAATATCAGGAACTAGAATACTACTAGGTTGGGTATTTTTCTTAGACTTTGGATTGTATGCTGGATTAGCTACAAGTCTTTGCCCATTATTTTTTATAAACTCATTAACATCCATATTAATTATTATAATAAGTTAAACCTTGCATAATTCTATCATAAATATCATATATTTCAAGAATCTTATCATAAACAAGATATTGACTTTCACTCTTAATATCTTTTGTAGGTTCTGTTGCTCCAGTATGATAATTAAAAATATCATCTACAGTGTATTCATCACCTTGACCATCTTGTAATTTAACTCCTGGATACATATCTTCAGCTCCTCTTAAAGCTGTTAATCTAGCCATCTGCTCATAAGCATCTTTATTTATCATTTCATTGTTTGTATTAAGATACTCAAATTTAAGAGCAGAAAGAGATTGTTCTATAATCATAGCTTTATCTATCTCTCTTATAGCTTGATTTTTATCTATTGAAATATTACCTTTCTTAAATCCTCCAAATCCATCAACCGAAAGTTTAGTCCCATCAGCAAGAGGATATTCATATCCCCAATCTTGCATAGCGTTGAGTTCTTGAATAGCTGATGCTTTACTATCTGCATTGATTTTTGCTTGAGCTTGTTCTGCGAGAAGTCCTGGAATAAATACTTCAAAGCGTCTAGTCTTACTCATATCAGCAGCAGTAGAATCTTCTCCTAAATCTTTAGCATTTGTAGATTCTGCGCCTATAACAACAAGAGTTCCAATTTTGCCATTAGCAACCATTGTAAGAAGTTGTCTATCTTTAGGACTAGATTGACTAATCATTCTAGCAATTTTGGCACGTTGGTCATTATCCATAGGACTAAGACGTTCATCATTAGGATTTTCATTAAAGCTGTTACTATACATTTCATAATGACCACTTCCTAATGAATTTATAGCAGCATCGATAAGACCACAATTCTTTTTATATTCTCTATTAAAGGTAGTTTCATCTATTTGTCCAGACATATACATAGCTTGAAGAGCAGAAAGTGTATCATCTACAGACGGACCTATAGTAGAAGAATAATCTTTTTCAGTATTAAGTTCTTGAAAATAATTCTCTTTTATTTGTTTTGTAGAATTTATCAAATCTTGTATTTGACGAACTTGATGTCTACTAGCAAATCCAACAGCGTTTCCTTTATCATCATAACCTTCTATTCTAATAGGCATATCAAAATCAGGAACAGGTACATCTCCAACTCTATTACCTCCTCCAATAGGAAGGTTATATAGAATTTTATTTGCCATAGGATTAGATTTGTTAAACTTAAGAATAGTTCTTCCATCTTTATGAAGTACTTGAACATTAGCATCTGTAAGTTCTTTTTCAGTTATACTAGAGTTTTGATAAAAATTATCTATATTTATATCATTATCAGGCATTAACCAATCTATACCTAAAAGAGTTTGTTTTTTAGGTTGGAAAGTAACTGTTAAAGAAGTTGCTTCACCATCTTCAGAACTACCTAATTTACTTTTCATAGCTATAAAATCATCAACAGCCGTATTTAACGAACTATATCCAGTAGTATTTTTAGGAAGTTTATCTATACCACCATCAACAAACACGTTGTCATAGAATTCTACATTTGCTAAATCTTGAGGATTTTGAATTCTACCATATATAGCACCCAATATTCTACCATTTCTACGAAGATTTGCTATATTGCTTTCAAGTTGTTGTTGAACTCTAGGGTCATTAAATCTAAATTGAGATGCATAATCAGCAGCATCAGAATACTGACGATTAGAAATCATCTCGTTAAACTTATTTTCATCGAACATATGAGATTGTATAAACGTAAAAGGATAAGAAGTATCTCCTTTTTGTATATTTACACCATCGTTATTATCATCGAAATAAGTATAATTACCAAAATTTATTTTCATAACAATTAATTATTTAGTTTCAAATAAACTTACTATTTGACCACTAGCATCAACAACAGCGTTATTATATTGTTGAGTATTAGGTGTCATACCTACAAGAGGACCAACCCAAGTTCCAGTAGGAGCATCAAATCTAGCACCTGGGAAAGGTTGGTTAGAACGAACAGTCTGACTACCTCCTGTATTATCTGTAATACTATATGAAGAACTACCACTTGTAGATTTAGTTCTCCAATCGTAAGCAAGACCTTGAGCAAATAGACTATCAGTAACCATTCTAGCATAGTATTCTTTATAGTCTATTTTACTTCCATTTCTATACATAAGTTTACTACGAACATCAATTTTCTGTTGTAAAGCTTTAGCTTTTTCGCTAGTTGGATCTTCTTTAACAAGATTATTATATTCTTCAACCATACTGTTAAATTCATCCATAGCAACATCGTAAGCTTGTTCTGCTTGTCTATAACCATCAGGAGTAGCTTTAAGCATTTCTTCCATATTAGCAACTATTTCTTCTTTAGTTACTTTTTCTTGAGAGAAAGAACTACCACCAGAACTACTAATACCTTCACCAGGTTTAGCAGTAACTTTACCTCTAGTAATGTTTTGTCCAGAATGATTAGTTACAGATGAACTTCCTTGACTAGAAATAGAATTCTTATAAGGCGTAACCATTTTAAATGCAGCCATAGCAGCACTAGCCCAATTAATATCATTTACAGGTCTAGAAGTAGGCTCATATTCTGTTCCACCTATAATATTTCCATTATCATCTTTTATATCGGAATATTGATAAGGATTATTTTTAAGCCACCAAGCATAAGTATTTTGACTTATTTCTCCTCTAGCAACTCTATCCTTTTGACGTTTAATTTCTTCTTCATATTGTTCATTAGCACGAACTCTACCCATAAGAGCTGGGTCTGATAAAGCACTACCTGCTAAATCTGTAGCAGTTTCTAGAGCAGCAGAATAATCTCCAAATTGAGCAGCATTATCAATTTTAGACATTATGTCATTAACATAATCATTCTTCCATTTATCTTCTGCAGCATTTAGCTTTACTTTACCCAAAGCACTTCTAATAGCAGCACGTTGTTGGTCTGTGCGTTCTTTACGTTCGTCAAGTGTTGCTAAAGACTTTTGAAGAGGAGTTACATCAAACTCTTTAGGAGCATAGACAAAAGGAGTAAAGGCTGCTGGGGTAAAACCACCAGCAGCTAATGACACATTAGGAATAGCACGTTGTCTATTCAAATTTTTATAATATCTATCTGAATAATTAGGCATAATAATAAACTTTTATACTAAATCAAAACCTCGTTTACTAGCTATATTGTTTATTTGTCTAGCTAATCTCTTCTTAGTATCCTCATCTTTAGCAGCATTGTATTGTGCTACAAGAGAATTATATTCTTGTTGAGCCTCACCTCTAGATGCTAAGGTAGCGTAATAAGAAGCTCGACTATCAGAACCAGCACCAAGTAAAGCACTAGCAATCTTAGCTTTTCTATCAGCCATTGCACTTAGGCTACTAGTAAATCCTTGCGTTCCACCAAGCAGAGCGTTAGCCCAAGCTTGAGCATTAGAAGTTTGAGCAGCAGACATTGTATTAGCACCATTAATAGCTCCTTCTGAAAGAGCACCTGCTGCACCAAGAATCTTCTGATTATTAATATCATTGTTATATTGTAAAGCATCAAGATATGCACTAGCATATTCTTTGTTAGCTTCTGTATCAAGCATTGCGTTAATTCTAGCAGCCTCATTAATACTTTTAACATTCTCATTACGAGTTTCTTGCTTTTGCTGTTCATCAGCATTATAAATCTGATTACGAGCATCTTGTGCATCAATTTCTGCTCTAGACATTCTTTCTTGAGCAGCAGCACTACTTGCAGAATATCTTCCAGCATTTTCTAATCTACGATGTAAACTTCTATCTACTAATGATAAAGGCTGAGCAGAATGACTTACAACAGCTCTAAGAGCAGGCATCATATGAGCAGCAGCATAGTCTTCTCTACGAATACTATTCATATCAATACCTGTAAGAGAGCGATAAGCATCAGCCATAAGATTAGCAGCTCTATTTTGTGCATCAGCTACAGTACGAGCAGCAGACCTGTTAGCACTAGTAGTAATCAAAGCACCACCAATATTTCCTAATGCACCAATACCTGCACCAACTAAGTCAGCATTGTTATTAATCCAACCACCTGCTCTAGACCAAAAATTTTGTTTAGGCTGACTTCGAGTAGTTGTTGTAGAAGAAGGAGCTGATACGTTTACAACAGTACCAGCTGGAACAACTGTAGGCTGGTTCTCATACAAAACAGGACCACTATATCCTTTCTCATCGCTAGCTGTAACAAAGTTTCCGTTACTCCAATTCCAATATTTATTACCAACCCTAAGACCTTTTTCAGCTTTACGTCTTGCTTTACCACCACATTTAAGACTTCTCTTTTCATCTGTAAATTGAGAAGCTACTCCTACAGTTGTATCACCAACAGTATCTATTCCTAATTGAGGACCAGATTGATTATACATAGCAAGAATAGGGTCAGGTTGTCCACCAAGTAGTTTCTTTTCTACAGGGGTGCTATTATGCTTACCGTCATCACTAATACCATTAGCTGCTTTAAGTTGTTCTTGAATAGCATAAGCTTGTAAAGGATGCATACCTCCAAGAGTCATCTTAGCAGGATTAAATCCAGCTATAGAATGTTTGCTTATAAAATAAGCGTTATCAGGAGTGTTTACCATAATTTCACCTTGATTAGAATTTTGATTACCTTCTCCTTCTATTACATTACCATCAGCAAACTTAATACCTACACCAGTCTTATTCTTACCACCTTGAGCTTTATGATAATGTTCGTGGTCATTACCAAGAATCTCGTAAATATCATAACCTTCAGGTGTTTGTCCTACAGGAATTACAGTACCTCCATCAGTAACAACGAAAGGCATATTATTGCTCCCCCGTAGAAGAAATTGTGATTTACCTGCAAGACGTAGTTTGCGTTTAGTACTACCACCATTCTTAACTTGTATCTTACTAGCTTCAAGTCTATCATTTACATTTTGTTGACCAGTAAGCATTTGTAATTGAAGTTGAATATCTTTCTGAAGTTCTCTATTTTCAGCATTTTGTTCTTTAATAAACTCTTGTGATTCTAATTGAACTTCTTTAGACCTAGCACTTTGGTCTTTAATTGCTTGAGCTTGTCTTTGAGCTGATTGAAGAGTTGCTTTTGCTTGGTCTTGTGCTGCTGCTTTAGTAGCACTAGCACTAATACCAGCAGCTGCTAAATTACCAGCTACATTTATACCAGCAGCGGCTAAAATTGCTGCTGCTTCAGCACCAAATACTGCTTTTTTTCTACCACCATTTTTTAAGGTTCTTATAGGCATAATTTAATATTTGTTAGAGTTTACATTAATTTCTTCAAATTTAACAGGTTTGTCTTTTATAAAATCGAAAACTAATATAAAATACTTACCATAAACTAAAGAGTTATTATCAGTATTAGGATGTCTTGTATAATACTCTTCATATCCAATAGGTATGTTAACACCTGGCTGATCAGGATACTGATAAATGTTTGTATCATTTATAGCATTTCTAAAATAATTAGTATTCCAACTTCCCATATCATATTTAAAACCTTTATAATCATCAGGATTAGCAGGTCTTTGTGCATCGTTAACATCACCTGATACAGGAGTAGAAACGCATCTATCTGTTATAACATAAAACTTACTAACAGGATTAGTTCTAGTTATTTGTGGAAATTTAATTACTTCATAATTTGTTTTTTCATCATAATTGTCTTGGATTATATCTCCTATATATTTTAAATTATTTACACACTCTCTAAAAGTTTCTCTAGGGAATGTAACAACAGCAATATTAAAGGGAGAAGATTGAACTTCTTGAGTATCAGCTCCAAATTGAATAAAACATACAGTTGTAGCATTGCCATAAATCTTATAGATATTCATAGCAGGAACAAGAGGAGTTACATCAATTTGAGTTGTAACTACTACTGTTTCATTATCAACTGTTTCCTCATGTGTATAAGTATTTTCAGTATCGAATAAATGTATAAGTTTATTTATACTTCCATCACTTTTATAAGAATAAGACAAATACCGACTATGAAAAGCATTTTCAAGACTTAAATCATGAAGTGACACAAAGCTTTTAGACTTGTAGTTATAGCTTATAGTAAAAGTCTTATAAATACCAGAAGTTTTAGAGGTTGTAAATTCAAAGAATACTCTATGGTTTGCATCATCGTGAAGAGTTCTACAATAAGTAGGTTTGTAATAGCAAAGAAGTTTATAAATACTAGCATCTATAAGTTGAACTTGACTATTGCCTCCATGAGCAAAAATATGATTACTCATCGCATCATAAAATAAATAAGAATCGAAAGTTATACAACCAGCTTCTTTATTATTTATGCCTCCATAACCATATTCTGAATCAAATAATTGCGTAATACCATTATTAAATGGTTCAGATTCTTGTAGTATTATATCTGTATTAGAAGCAGATATAGTTTGATTACCGTCAAATTTATAAAAAGCAGTTTTAGTATGAACAAAAATATTACTACCTATTGCAAATAAGCTTACAATAATACCTCTATCTGTTGGAACGTTGTAATAATCTTCTGTACTAAATTTAAATACAGAATTATTAAAAGTTTCGTCAGATAATACGTTACTTACACGGATTGTATTATCAAAATCTATTTTATAATTAGAATCAAATCGTCTAAAGAATTTATTAGCAAAACTTTTATACATAGGTTTAAGTTCATATATAAAACTAAGAGTAGCTGAGTTAATAACTTTAGCTACTTGTTTTACACCAGAACTTGCAGAACCTACAGTAAAAATACTATCAGTTATGTCTTCAGTAAGACTTAAATAATTAAGATTAAAATTGCTACGAATAAAATATGTTATACTATCTTGAGCTTGAATAAAACTTTTAAATTCAGTTAAAGAAAGAACTGTACTTCTATTAGCAACGTAAACATCTTTACCTGAAACATAACAACTAGACGATAGCTCAAAACTTGGTTTTTTAACAAAAGAAAGCCAACTTCCATAATATCCATCAGGAAGTTCTGTAGCTGTAGTTTGTGTAACAAAAGGAATATAACTACTAGATTTAGGTAAATCGTTTATATTTTCAGCTGATTTGTTTCGTTTGATAATAATATAAAATCTATCATTTAGATATGTATAATTACCTTCCCAACTTACGAATCCACAATTACCAAAAGCAAGAGGAGGATAGTTAGAACCGCTAGAATAATATTTAGCTTCTGTAGTTATGTCTACAAGCTGACTTCCTTGAGGACCAGGAACATATCCCTTAATAGTAATGCTATCATTAATATTATATAGCATAGTATCTATTTCAAGACAATGTAATATATGTGTTGTAGAGTTTGGAATTTTATAATATCCAAAACCTTCCATAACTATATCACCAATATTTACAAGAGAAATAAAGAATGATTTAAAATTATTAGCAGGTCTCGGTACATTGTCATAACTATTTGCAACAGAGTATTTAAGATATAAAACATCATCTGTTGAATTAATAGCACCTGTAGTAAAGGGATCAAGTTTAACCCCATTAGTTATAATATTATGTTCATCGACAAAATGAACATAAGGTTGATAAGTAGATAAAGGCATAAGAGTAGAACGTTGTTCTGCTCCAATACCATTATCTGTAATACTGATATAACTATTTTTTATATTAAATGTACATAAAGATGTATAATCAGTAGTTTTCATAGAGATTTTAAATCTCTTTACGTAATGAGACCCTGTAGTATCAATATCTTCGCTATCTACACTAAAATCAAATTTTTTAAATTTAACAGAAATACTATTAGTTCTAACAATAATAGGATTACTATTAGTACCAACATTTAATACAGGAGAACCATTTTCGTCAATACCGACAATTTTATTATATATTGTATCATAAACCCATTCTTTTATTTTTTTATCAAGGTCTGGAGATAATATAGTTGTAGAAAAAAGTGAAGGGTCTAATATAGTTAAATGACTATCTGTATAATATTGCCAAGGTTTAGTCTGATAATCAAGTTGAGGTTTATTATCAAGTCTACTTATAAAGTCAAAAGTCATATTATTACCAGCGTAATTATCTAACTCCATAACATCTCTATAATCTATAAGATATATATTAGCACCAGAAGAAACTTCTAAATAAGCTTTAGCAAAGAAACTTCTACCTTCTATTTCTCTCTGAAGTGTTCCTTCTATAGTACTTTTAGCATAATCTCCAAAACCTTCATCACGACTAAACCAACCTGTATTAACCCCAAAATCTGGAGTTCTACCAGTTATATAATTATAGCTATAATAATAATTATATGCATTAAATACAGAACAACCTTTATTATAATTTGCTGTACCTATTTCATCTGCTTTAAAAGAGCCAAAACCAAAACTTAGACCAAGATTGTACCAAGGGTGATTACTAGGATTATGCTGACTATCATCAATAGTAGGATTTTTTTCAAGAGGAGCATAAATATAAGCATTTACTCCAGAATCATTAAGTTTTAATCCTATAGTAGCAATTTTTGTAGAATCTGTATAATTGTCTGGAATAGGTACTTGATAATCTCTGCCAAATATAACTTTGTTATATAAATCGTTATATATATTATGTATTATAGCTACATCTGGGTCTGCGTCTCCGTTCCAAAATACATCAAACCTAACTACATCTGCTCTTTCTTTAGATTCAACTTTTGATAATTTACTTACATCATAATTAAAAGGATTATTATTATTATAAGATGTAGGAAGCAAACTCTGAATAGTAGCATTTCCTATAGTTTTATCATAATATCCTTTAGAATAATCATAATGAAGAGATATGAAAGCAGAGGATGTATCTTTAAGTTTCATATTTTTATATTGTACATCAGTGCTTCCTTGAGTTTTAGTATGAGCTACAGTTAAAGTTATATAATTTTTAAGAGTATTAGCTATAGTAGGATTAAAATCGCTTTCAATATAATTAGATATGTAAAGCTTATTTTTAAAAGCAGTTATATTACGAACATTATATAATTCATATGTAGTTTCAAGAAGATCATCTATATTAGCTTCTTTTATATCTTCATAATCAAAATAAATAAGGTTTTCATCAGAATATCCTTGTTCATTATAATGAGGTTTCCTATTATTTATAAAAGAAGACGTATTAAAATGTTTCCATGTACGAGCTTCTGTTGCCTCATCGTGAGTTATAATAAAACCTAATTGAAATTCTTCATAATGACCTATATTAACATTTGAAGCAAGAAAATCAAGTTGTAATACAAAAGATTTAGCAGAATCTTTATGATAATTAATATATTGTAATCCTCCCTGAAGAGTAGTAATCTTTTCAGAAGTACCACCAAATATAGGACGACTACAAAGAAACCAATTTGTGTATACATCTTTTCTAATTTTATAACGAATAAAAAAGACATATACACCATTAGGTATAGTTTTTACATAAGTATTCTTAAGAATTAAATTAGCTGTCGGACATTTTGGAGCTTGACTATAAAATGTTTGGTCTCCAGTAATTGCAAATTCAGGATTAAGGTTAATATGTTTAAGAGGTATAGAACTTCCATTATCTAAATACTCTCCAATAGTAAGAATTTTTTCTCCACTTTGATTAGTATTAACGTATCCGTCTATTTCTCCTCCACTATATATCCAATTAGTAGAAATTTTAGCAGCAGTATTAGCTACTTCATCATATTCTATAATCTTACTATTTGTCCAACTTGATCCATTACGCGTAGAACAAAAGAAATAAATCTTATTGTCTAGCCCTACAATATGACCAATTATATTGTAAGTATTAAGAGCGACTGCAGGATTAGCATCATTAGAAACTTTACAATCTATATTCTTGTATCCATAATCAGATACAAGATTACCATCATCATCAATCTTCATATTTCTTGCAAAAGCAAGACTGCCATCCTCAGCAGTCTGAGGACTCATATTTAAATATAATTTTGGCTTAACTTTCATAATTTAACCTCTAGGTAAAAAAGTACTATTATAAAAGAAATTGTTCCAACCTTCAGTATTAGCAAGTTTTCCTTTAACAGAAGCTGCTGCTTTAGGTCTAAGAGTAGTCCATTGAATAAAAGGATTGGTTGCAGGACTAGGAGACTTCATGTCATATACAGGATGCTTACTTCCTCTACTAAGATATTTAAACATACAATACCAAGCAAGAGCTTCAAGAAGTAAACCATCATCGTAAATATATGGGCATTCACAGTCATAATAATCATCATGATATGTTGCAACTTCAAATGTTTCTACTTCAATTTCATCAGTATCGAAATTAAGTTCTATGTTATTACCATCTAGAACAAAGTTTCTATTATTTGGATTTACAACATTCGCGACTTGTACTGTTTCCCATCCATTTCTAGCATTAGGATTAGTAATGCCTATTTGCTCCCCCGTAGAAGGAATTGTAGATGTTGGACATTTGCAAGCCTTTTTACTATCAAAAGCGGGTACTTCATAACCATACTTATCAAAAACACGAAGTTCCTCTGCATTGATAGTACAGGGGAATTGTGCAATTCTATTAGAAACCTCAAGCTTTCTACGTTTACGTTCCATAGGTAAAACTTTCATTTGAGAAAGTGCATCTATAGTCCACGCAGCTACTCTAGGAATCCAATCGCTTTCACTAATATTAAAATCATTATCGATTTTTCCTATTAGCCTTTGGAGTGTGAGCTGATTGTTGAGCTTCATTTCTTATAAAATTTAAATATAAAATATTATCAGTTTCTAAACAAAGTTTAAGCTTAAGCTTAACATCAATAGGAAGTTCACAAATTTTATTTAAATCTCTATCACATTCATTAATAAGTTGTTCATTTGTCTTTCCTTTAATATGACGTCTTGCAAAAGTAGGTGTTAGTCTATATTTTTCTCCAGTATTAAGTCTGCAACCTAAAAGAGGCATCTCATAACAAACTTCTCCTTGAAGATAAACTCTATAGTCTACACCGTCATAATCCATTCCTACTTGTTTTGCATATTCAGCTTCTTCTTTGTTCCAAAGTCTTTTACCTTCAGCAGTAAGTTTCTCTTTATTAAGTTTTGTAGCATTATAATCTAGATGTTTACGCTTGCCTTCAACAATTTTACATCTATTAATACAAGTCCAACCTATAGGACTTTCAAATACATAACCATATCCATCAATAATAAGTCTTTTATGAACTTCAGTATAAAATGCTTGAAGAACTTTTTGATAATTATCAAGACTTAAATCTAACATCTTTTCATATATATCAATTTGATGTTTAAGGTCATACAATTCTTTCTGTCTACGGGCGAGCTTGTAAATAGTATAAGCAGGATTTGTTGCAAGATAATTCTTTTTCTTATTTAAGAATAAACTTTTAGCAGCTTCAAAAAATTCTCCATTAATATAAGTATTATCTATAAACTCTTTATAAGACATTAAATCAAACTTGTATGTATCTTTATAAGAATTTAACCTAAGTTTAACATCATCATAAAGAGCTCTTTCTTCAACAATTCCTTTCTCATACTCATCAACTGCCTTTTCATATTTAGGTCTAACAGTTTCTCGCATACTTTTATAATAGACCCTGAAATTAGTTGGAATTTCTTTTATAGCCATAATAATCTAAGATTAATATTTAATAGCACTAGGAATTTCATCTGTTTCGCGAACATTAGAAATAAGGTCTCTCTTATAAATAATTTCCTTAATTTGACCAATCATATCTTCACTAAGGAGATATTCATTTTCATCAAGCCATACACTTTCTTGAGTTTCTGTTCCGTTAGTTATAGAAATCAAATTAGGATGTTCAAAAGCAGACTCTATAACAATCTTATCCAGTTCAAAAGGCTTTTCATCAACAGGAAATATATAAATATACTCGTTAATATAATCGTAACAAGGCATACCACAAAGACCTGGTACAGCACTTCTGAATCTAGCAGATGTTTCTTTAATGTATGGAAACTCTCTATTAGTTTTAAATCCTGCTGAACTTACTCTATCAAAAGGAAGATTGTTAGTAAGTCTAACAGGCCTAGGAACTCTTTGAAGAGTTCTCTTAACTTTGGTTATATCACAATCTTCAAGACCTTCTGGTAGTTGAACATCACCATCATTTACTGTAGTAAGACTAACTTTAAATCTTTGAGTAAGTATCTTATCTACATAACCATGATTCTCAAAGCTGCGTCTTATAAGCTCATTACGAGTTTGAATAATAAGAAGTTTAAGATTCTCTCTTAAAACCTTATTATTTGGTTGACGAACAGCGTGAGCCATTTCTGAAACTAGTTGAGCAATACTTGCCATAATATTTCTTTTGTTATAAGTGTTATCTATAAGAAAATTCCTTATAAAAGAGTTGTAGTATAACAACTCGGAATTTAATCTGAGTGGTTCTAAACTTATCTACTTCTCTAATATAAGGAATTATATTTATATTTTATTTATTATTTATTTAATTAATATATTTAATATTATTAATATTATTTATTTAATTATAATAATTACAGACACCATTTCTGATGCCTGCAAATTTAATAAATTTCTTTCAAAATCACAAGAAATATTATGTTAAAAAATGTTATATTTATAAATTTTTAAATTAGATAAGTAATAGTATCTATAATAGTTTCAACTTTGGATTTATCATTAACATTTTCATGGCTATATAGCCAACAGTATATGCTGGAGGTTCTCCTTTATCAACAACATTATAAGCTCTAAGCATATGCTGTTTAATATGTTCAGCTTCGTGAACAATAGAATTTACATAGTCATATCTATCTTTATGATAATTGAATATAACTATACTAATATGGTCTTTAATATTACTGCAAGTAACAGCTTTAGCATTAGTTCTCAGGTTGTAGTAAATATCATCAATTCTTTCTACGGGGGAGCCAATAGCTTTCAGTTCAAAAGCTATATCATCAAAAAAGTTATAGTCTACATTATAATAAACTATAACTTCCCAATAACCGTCTATGTCGATTAATTGTTTAATCATATAACATCATCCCAATCAATAGGATTATTCATATACATACAATCAGCATAAAAACGATTGAAAACATATCCTTCCTCGGCATCTGCGTCGTCAATAACATCTTTTACATATTTAGCAAGATGTTCTTCTGTAGGAACAGATTTACCAAGGAAATCAGCTTGACACATATTAGCTACATAAACAGCGTCATAAAGTTTATTTCGCTTAAGTTTAACACCATAAGCCTCAAGCATTTGATCAACTTCTTCCTTAGTATAAGGTTTGATGTATTCTTTTTTACCATTTACTTCCTTATACATTCTACTAGTAGCTTCTTTACAAAGTTTCTTATTAAAATGAGGACCGTAATGATTAATATAATACATCATTCCAGCAGGAATTTCATCATAACTTCCAGTTCTTGTATGATACATAATAGTAATATTATTAAAAAGGGCAGTGAGCTGAAAGCTCCCCCGTAGAGAAGAATTAGCATCACTGCCTTGTTAATCACTTTATTTTATAAGTTACATACGACCACCACGAGAGCCACCTCCACGACGATAACTATAACGAGAACTACCTCCGCGACTACGCTGCATTTCTTCATAGTCTTCATCATCACGATAATCATCGTCATAATCTTCATCATACATTGCTTCTTCAAGGCAATCTTCGATTTCCTCAGTAAACTTCTTCATCTTCTTTACTTTCTTCAGAAGTTCCTTGTGGTCTTCCTTATTACGAAATCTAACTATCATCATAACCTTTAATTTGTTTGTTTAGCTTTCTCTTTAAGTAAAGATATTGCCTCAGCTAGCTGAGATTTAAGACTTCCAACTTCATCTTTAAGTGCTTTAACTTCATCAGAATTGCTTGCACTACCAGGCATAAGTTCATTAAGAACATTATCAAACTGAGGAATAAGCTTTTCGTGATAAGGAGCACTCTCTACAATAGCTCTACTTTTATCTTTCAAACTTTTAATATAATTATAAAGAGAATCTTTATTGTCTGCAATAACAAAAGATTTATCTCCAAAATCAGCAATAGCACTATTACTGGGCACTTGTTGGAAAGTCTTCTTTTCACCATTAATATTACAAACAATGTCAAGTCTTAATTCAGGCATTTGACCAAACATATTTGGATTTTGAC
>Ga0265298_10003341_pt1 | contig 21324 bp, 23 predicted proteins | sample AusTroGonzalo_MG_3_FD_193486 | JGI IMG/M metagenome (GOLD analysis project Ga0265298, IMG submission 193486) | Bovine rumen microbial communities from tropical cattle in Woodstock, Queensland, Australia - Gonzalo_01 | ecosystem: Host-associated > Mammals > Digestive system > Stomach > Rumen ...
CAAAAACGCGCCGTGTGTAACAGGCTGTCCCGTGAATGTACCGATTCCTGACTTTATTGAAAAGATCAAAGAGGGGGATTTTAACGGCGCCTATCAGGTGATTCGCTCCCAGAACGCGCTGCCGGCGATCTGCGGCCGTGTCTGTCCCCAGGAATCCCAATGCGAGAGCAAATGCGTCAGGGGCATCAAGGGAGAACCGGTGGGCATCGGCAGGCTTGAACGTTTTGCGGCGGATACAGCCATGCAAAACGGAACCGCGACAACCGAAAAGGCGGCTGACTGCGGAAAGCGCGCCGCCGTGATCGGGAGCGGCCCCGCAGGCCTGACCTGCGCAGGAGAACTGGCGAAGGCCGGCTGGGAAGTAACGGTTTATGAAGCGCTGCATACGGCAGGCGGCGTGCTGATGTACGGCATTCCCGAGTTCCGTCTTCCCAAAGCGCTTGTGGAAAGGGAAATCAATACATTGAAGGAACTCGGCGTCCGGATTGTGACAAACGCTGTTGCAGGAAAAGCGTTTACGGTGGACGAGTTGCTGGAAGAAGGAAATGACGCTGTTTTTATCGGCAGCGGCGCAGGCCTTCCGAATTTCCAGAAAATTCCCGGGGAAAGTCTTTGCGGCGTATATTCCGCGAATGAGTTCCTGACGAGGCTCAACCTGATGAAAGCTTATACCTTCCCGCAGCATGATACGCCGGTCAAAATCGGCAGCCATGTAGCGGTGGTGGGCGGCGGCAATGTCGCGATGGACGCGGCCAGATGCGCAAAACGGCTCGGAGCGGAAGTCACGATCCTGTATCGCAGGAGCGAAGCGGAGATGCCGGCCCGTGCCGAAGAAGTTCATCATGCCAAAGAAGAGGGTATTCAGTTTCATATGCTGACTGCGCCGGTTTCCATTGAGGGCGATGAAAACGGTTTTGTCAAGGCGATCCGCTGTGTTGAAATGCAGCTCGGAGAACCGGATGAACGCGGCCGCAGGCGTCCTGTACAGATTGAAGGCAGTGAGTATGAGCTTCCGATGGAGACTGTGATCATCGCTATCGGAAACAGCCCCAACCCGCTGATCAAGAAGACCACGCCGGACCTGCCCACTGAAAAATGGGGCGGTATCCAGACGGATGAAAACGGCAGAACCGGGAAGAAAAATGTTTATGCGGGCGGAGACGCCGTAACAGGCGCCGCAACGGTCATCCTGGCCATGGGGGCCGGCAAGAAAGCGGCGGCAGCCATTCTGGAGGACCATCCTTCCTGAGGCTTGCGACTGAAAGGGAACGACATGATGTTCGGGTTTGATGAACGGTTTGCCATGTTTGACATTACGCCGGTGGAAAACCAGTTTGTTCTGGAATACCTGCCGGCGGCAAAGGGAGACTTTGTCAAGGTCTACCTTTACGGCCTTATGTGCTGCTATCATCCTGAAAAGGACATGAACCTGGACATGATGTGCCATGAACTGAACATGGCTGAGGAAGACGTACTTTCTGCTTTCCGTTACTGGGAAAGAAGAAGGCTCGTACGCAGGATCAGCGATAATCCTCCTGCCTGGCAATATGTGAATATCAAACAGCTGAACCTGAACGCACAGGACAATGACAGCGATCCGGAGTATGAAGAGTTCAGCAACGCGGTTTATGAAGCTTTTGACAAAGTCCGCAGACTGCATGGCAGTGAGATCAACGCGTGCTTTGAATGGCACGAGGACCTGGGACTTCCGACCGAAGTGATCATTATGCTCCTGAACCACATGGTGGAGATCAAAGGAAAAAACTTTCGCTTCACCGACGCGGAAAAAACAGCAGTCCGCCTTGCGGAAGAAAAGATCCGTACAATCGAGTCGGCGGAAGAATACTTCCTCAGGAACGGAAAGGTTTACAAAGGCGTCAGGGAAGTCCTGAAAAAACTCGGGAAAAACTATACACCGTCAGAAGCGCAGCTTAACCTGTACCTGAAATGGATACGGGACTGGCATTTTACCCATGACGCGATCCTTGAGGCGCTTGAGCTGACTGCCAAAGGAGATCCGAGCATGGGTTATCTTGACGGCATTCTGAACAGTATCCGCCTTGAAGCCACAGATACAAAAGAACTGACACCTGAGCAGATCAGGAATTCAACCCAAAGGGCAGACGGACTGAAAGAAGTGCTGAAGGAGCTGGGAAAAGGAGAGGTCAGCCAGCGCAACCTGATGCTGTATGATCAGATGCTGTCACTTTATCCGAAAGAGATCATCCTGACTGCAGCACGGGAATGCGGACATAACGGAAAAGATACTGAAGAGATCCTGAAACTGCTTCAATCATGGAAGGAAAAGGGCCTGGACAGCAGAACAGATGTTGAGGACTATGTAAAAGCTTTCCATGATCAGACAGCGCTGATTCGTGAACTCCGAAAAATCTGGGGAACGAATGAGAACCGGATCGGAAAAACAGACCGGAGTCTTGTTTCCAAATGGGAAAGTGAACTTGGTTTCAGCAAAGAAGCCATCCTGGCAGCGGCCCCTTTCGCTTCTGAAGCGAAAATGCCGATGGCCTACCTGGACAGGATCCTGACGGATGACCATCAGAAAGGCATTACAGATCCGGAAACAATCCGGAAAGAGCATGGAAAAGCAAAGACGGCTGTCAAGGCCGGCGGTAAGACAAAAACGGTTTCCGCACAGGAATATGACCAGCGCGATTATACCGACGTGCAGCAAAAACTGATGGATGAACAACGGAAACGCTTCGAGGAACGACTTCGCAGAAACGGAGGGAAATCCGATGCTTGAGGCTCTGCTTCAGGAAGTTGAACGGGATTACGAACAGCTTCGCGCCGCCAATGAAAGAGAAGAAGCCTTCCGGAGAGAAAAAATCAGGAATGAATATCCCGAAATAGATCAACTGGTTCAGCAGCGGCAGGGAATGATCCTGGATACCGTAAGACAGATTGCCGACGGCAGCGCAAACGCTGAAGGACTGCCGGAAAAAATGGACCGGCTTTCATCCGCTATTCGCTCCAAACTCGAAGAAAACGGTTTTCCGGCTGACTACCTGGCTCCTGTTTATCATTGCCCCATATGCAGGGACACCGGGAGGTACGGAGAACCGGTCCGTGAATTCTGTCCCTGCCTGAAAAAGGCTTATCAGCAGAAACTGCGGGAAAGAATCGGCCTGTCCGGCGGCCGTCCGGAAACGTTTGATACTTTTGACCTGTCTGTTTTTTCGGATGATATTCTGCCCGGCGAAACCTTCAGCCAGCGTGAACTGATGCAGCTGATCAGGGAAGACTGCAGGGAGTGGGCGGAGAGGTTTCCTGAATCTGCCAGCAGGGATATGGTCCTTTCGGGCAAATCCGGGCTGGGAAAGACTTTCCTGCTGCGGGCAATGGCAGAACGGCTGGTTGAGCGGGACATCAATGTCCTGATCATCAGTGCGTACAAAATGCTCGACATTCTTCGTGACGCTTACTTCAACCATGACGACGGAGCTGCGGATCTGCTGGATGCGCAGGTGCTGATGATTGACGATCTCGGGACAGAACCTTTAATGCAGAGCGTTACTGTGGAACAGCTTTTCAACCTGCTCAACGAAAGGCAGAACAGAGGCCTTTCCACCATTATTTCCACCAACCTTGATATGACCAGGTTCCGGGAACGCTATACGGAAAGAATCGCATCTCGCCTGACAGACGTGCGCAACTGCATGGTTCTGACCCTGACGGGGAAAGATGTCAGAACAACCGGAAGGGAATCAACATGATGAACATTCAGATATACAGCGGGAAAAAGAACTTTGACACTCAGAAAGCCGAGCGGTATTTCAAAGAACGCCGCATTCCTTTCCAGATGCTTGACCTGAAAAAACATAAGCTTGGCGAGCGCGAGGTCCGCCTGATGCTTACAGCGATCGGCATGGATCATCTGATCGACAGGGAAGACAAAAAGGTCAGGGAACATCCTGCATGCTACTATAATAATCCGGATATGCTGATTCCGGCAATTCAGGAAGCACCGTGGCTGCTGCGCCTGCCGATTGTCAGGAACGGTAACAAGATGACTGTCGGTTACCAGCCTGATGTCTGGGATCAATGGGCATAAGGATCGGAGGATCGATCAGATGAAAATACACGGTTTGCAGAAGATGACCCTGCTGGATTATCCGGGAAAGGTTGCATGCACTGTTTTTTTCGGGGGCTGCGATATGCGATGCCCTTTTTGTCATAATGCGGAACTGCTGGACGGATCCGCACCGCCGGTTATGGATGAACAGGAGCTGCTGTCTTTCCTCGAAAAGAGGAAGGGACTCCTGGACGGTGTCGCGATTACCGGAGGAGAACCGCTGCTTCAGAAAGACCTGCCCGAACTGGTTTCACGGATCGGGGAACTCGGATATCCCGTAAAACTGGATACAAACGGAACCCATCCCGAGAGACTCCGCAACCTGATCAAAAACGGCCTTGTTCAGTATGTCGCAATGGATATCAAAAACTCACCGGACCGATACGCAGAAACGGCAGGACTGCCCGAATTTGATCTGAAACCTGTCATGGAAAGCGTTTCACTGCTGATGGAAAATCAGACTGAGTATGAATTCCGGACCACTGTCGTGGCGGAACTCCATGATGACAGGAGCTTTGAACAGATCGGAAAATGGATCCGCGGAGCGAAGCATTATTATCTGCAGAAGTTTACCGACCGGGATACGGTACCGTTCGGAGGACTGCACGCGCCGGCGGATGAACAGATGCATCATTGGGCAGAGATGCTTCGCAATGATATTCCGTCCGTCGCTCTTCGCGGAGTTGAATGAGTATTCCCAACCGGCAGAAAGGAATAATTTGAAATGATTATCAGGAATGCATTGGCTATGACGCCTGCGGGATTTGACGGGAACCTGGCTGTCCGCCTTTGCGGAGATGTTATTTCCGATACGGGATATGATCTGTCAGGTGCGGAAGGTGAAAAGGAGATCGATCTGGAAGGCGATTACCTGCTGCCGGGATTTGTGGATGTCCATATTCATGGTTTCCGCGGATGTGATACCATGCGCAGCGAAACGGACATCAGAAAAATGAGCAGGGAACTTGCCGGGATCGGTGTAGGCGCCTTTTGCCCGACCACGATGAGCGCATCGGATGAAGATACCGGCCGGGCCATACGGAATGTGTGCGCGGTCATGCAAAAGCCTGAAAAAGGAGGCTCCAGGATACTCGGTGTACACATGGAAGCGCCTTTTCTCAGCGAGGAACGGGCAGGAGCCCAGCAAAAGGAGTTCTTTTGCGATCCGGACGAGGAAAAACTAAAGGGACTTGCGGAAAACCTTTCCGCTGTCAGGCTGATTACAATCGCACCTGAAAGAAACGGCAGCGAACGATTTACCAGGTCTGTCACAGCGGCAGGGATTCATGTTTCCATCGGACACACCAACGCTGATGCGGAAACAGTCCATCAGGCAGCGGACTGGGGCGCAGACCACATCACGCATACCTTCAATGCCCAGACGCCGATTCACCATCGCAGGCCCGGTGTTCCCGGCGCGGCGCTGACGGACAGGCGCTTTTACTGCGAAATGATATGCGACGGAAAGCATCTTCATGATGACATTGTCAGGATGATTATCAGGTGCAAAGGTGCTGAGAGAGCCATTGCCATCACGGATGCGATGGAAGCTGCCGGAATGCCGGAAGGACGGTATACACTCGGCGGAGAGCAGGTGTTTGTCAGCAACAAAACTGCCCGCCTGCAGGATGGAACCCTGGCAGGTTCGGTCCTGACGATGCATGAAGCACTGTCCCGGCTTATCCATGTTTACGGAATTGAACCGTATTCAGCCTGCATGATGTGCACCGCCGCGCCGGCTGAATCCATCGGTGAAAAGAAAGCCGGATATATCACAGCAGGAAGCCCTGCTATCCTGACCCGCTGGACACGGGAATGGCAAATGAAAAGCGTAATTACCTCAGATGGTGAAATTTGCCATTATCCCTGCTGAATGCTATAATCCTTATCAAGTGCAAAGGAGTGATGGATCATGCACAGCATGACCGGCTGCGGGAGCGGCAAAGTACAGCGGGATGGCTGGGAAGTGACCGTTGACCTGAAAACGGTCAATCACCGTTTCCTGGATATCAGTATGAGACTTCCGAGAAATATTGCTTTCCTGGAACAAACAGTACGCGACAGGATCAGCGCAAAAATTCATCGGGGTCATGTTGATGTATTCCTGACAGTTAAAAGAACCGACTCTTCCTCAACGGAAGTTGTATGTGATCCGGATCTGGCTGCGCTTTATGCGGACGCGGCGAATCAGCTTTCAGGGCGGACCGGGATTCAGAATGACCTTACCGTCAGCCGCCTGATGAAAATGGAGGGTGTGCTGACACTTAACGAACGGGAAATGGATGAAGAAACCGTTTCTGCTATCTGTACGGAAGCGGCTGATATCGCGGTTGACCGGCTTGTTCAGATGCGGGAAAGAGAAGGACAGAACCTGAAAGAGGATCTTTCCGTTCATCTGCTTGCTGTTCTTGAGCTTCGACAGAAGATTCTCCTGCGTGCGCCGCTGGTTGTGGATGAATACAGGGAAAAGTTACAGGCCCGCCTGAACAACCTGCTGTCCGAGGCGGTTGATCCTCAGCGGATCATACAGGAAACTGCCATCCTTGCTGACCGCTGCGCAATTGATGAGGAACTGGCCAGGCTGGAAAGCCATATCAGGCAGATGCGCACTTACCTGGATACCGACGGTGAGATTGGCAAAAAAATGGATTTCCTGATCCAGGAAATGAACCGTGAAACCAATACAATCGGGTCTAAAGCGTCAGACGCTGAGATTGCCCAGCATGTTGTGGATCTGAAAAGTGAGATAGAGAAACTGAGGGAACAGATTCAGAATGTGGAGTGAAGGCTTATGAAACTGGTGAATATCGGTTACGGAAACATGCTTGCGTCTGACCGCCTGATCGCTGTGGTTTCCCCGGAAGCGGCACCGATTCGCAGAATGATTCAGGACGCCAGGGATACCGGCCGGGTGATTGACGCGACCTGCGGACATAAAACCCGGGCCGTGATCGTGACGGATTCGGAACATGTTATTCTTTCACCGCTTTTGCCGGAAACTGTAGCGGCCCGGATTGATGAACGCAGGGGAACGGAGGAAGACGCATGAAGGAAACAAGAAAAGGGATGCTTCTGGTAATCTCCGGTCCATCCGGTGCCGGAAAGGGGACATTGGTTTCCAAACTCCTGGAGAAGGACCCTTCTTTCTGCTTTTCGGTAAGCGCCACAACCAGGGGACGGCGTGAAAATGAGATCGAAGATGTCCATTACCACTTTATTTCTGATGAGGAATATGATAAACTGCTTGCCGAGGATGCGTTTATTGAGCATGCGAGCGTCCACGGACACCGGTACGGAACGCTGAAAAGCGAAGTTTACGACAGGATGGAACGAGGACAGAATGTCCTGCTCGATATTGATCCCCAGGGTGCCAGGGAAGTGATGAGCAAGGAAAAGGATTGCGTAAGCATTTTTATCCTTCCGCCCAGCTATCATGACCTGAAGGTTCGGCTTCATACGCGCAACACGGAAAATGAAGAAGAAATCCAGCGGCGTCTGAATAACGCCAAGGGTGAAATCCAGCAGATGAACCGATACCGTTACCTGATTGTCAATGATGACCTGGAACTGGCTTTTGAACAGCTGACAGCCATTGTCCGGGCAGAAAAACAGAACGCTGTCCGTTATTTCCCGATTGTTGAGGAATAACAGGGAACTGAGGAGGAAAAGAAATGTCTATTGTTGATCCGAGCGTACTTGAACTGCTGAACCACGCTGAAAGCCGTTATACCCTGGTTGTTGAAGCCAGCAAACGCGGCCGTGAGATTGTCAACGGCGCCTTGCCGATGATTGACGCAGAAGGAATGAAGCCCCTGAAGACAGCTGTGGAAGAAATTAACCGCGGCCTGCTGACATATGACAACCCTGCTGAGCAGGAGGAAGAGAAATAATATGGATCTGACCGGCAGAGAGATCGTGCTGGGAGTAACGGGAGGCATTGCCGCATATAAAAGCGCGGAACTTGTCTCCCGTTTACGTCATCTTGGAGCACATGTTCACGTGATTATGACCCAAAACGCGACGGAATTTGTTTCGCCGCTGACTTTTCAGACGCTTTCCGCAAACCAGGTAGTGACAAACACTTTCCAGGCGCCTGAATACTGGAATGTGGAACATGTCGCGCTGGCCAAGCTGGCGGATGTATTTGTCATCGCTCCCGCTACTGCCAATATTATGGCTAAGATGGCGGCGGGAATTGCCGATGATATGCTATCCACAACTGTCCTGGCTACCAAAGCGCCAATCCTGCTGGCCCCTGCCATGAATACCGGTATGTGGACCGCTGAGGCGACACAGCAGAATCGGAAAACGCTCCAGGAGCGCGGTGTCCGTTTTACAGGCCCCGGTACCGGTATGCTTGCCTGCGGCGATGAAGGTGCCGGCAGAATGAGCGAACCGGAGGAGATTGTTGAAGCTGTCTGTGATATCCTGAAACAGAAGCAGGATTATAACGGGCTGAAAGTGCTCGTTACAGCAGGCGCCACACGGGAAAGACTTGATCCGGTGCGGTATATTACCAATGATTCCAGCGGGAAAATGGGATTCGCCCTCGCCGAAGCAGCCAGGGACAGGGGAGCTGAGGTAACAGTAGTCTGCGGTCATGTGACAGCACCTGTTCCTGACGGGGTCAGAACGATCCGGATTGAATCAGCCATGGACCTGTATGATGTCATGATGCAGGAAACGGTTTCCCATGATATTGTGATCCAGGCAGCAGCAGTCTGTGACTACCGGTTTGAAAATACACAAAGCACAAAAATCAAGAAAGAAAAAGGGAAGCCCCTGACGATTACCCTGACGGAAAACCCGGATATCGCTCAGGCAGTCGGCGCTGTCAAGGCAAAAGGTCAGACACTTGTCGGATTTGCCGCGGAGACGGATCATGTAAAGCAGAATGCTTCCGACAAACTGAAAAAGAAAAAGCTGGATATGATTGTGGCCAATGATGTTACGGCACCCGGCGCGGGATTTAACGTGGATACCAATATCGCCACGCTGATCACGCGTGACGGAGAAGAAGAGCAGCCACTGCAGAGCAAACGCCAGCTGGCTGATGTGATTCTGGACAGGATACTGAAAATACGGCAATAAAGCAAAGCAGCGGCAGAAATGAAACTGCCGCTGCTGTTATTTATCCGGTCAATCCGGAACAGACTGGTCAAAGGGAAGATCCAGCGCGTTGGTGCCATCGTTCCAAAGCCTGTCAAGTCCATAGAAAGCGCGCTCATCCCGATGAAACAGATGAACGATCAAAGAACCATAGTCCAGTACAATCCACCGGCCTTCGCGACGACCTTCACTCCGGCGGAGAGCAAAACCGGATCCGGCCATCATCTCATCCACGATATCTGCCATGGATGATACCTGGTTGTCTGTACGCCCGGAAGCGATAATCATGTAATCACACAGAACAGTCAGATGTGATACGTCGAGGGCAACAATATCCCCGGCTTTCCGATCATAGAGAAGGCCGGCCAGGCGCAGTACGGTTTCTTTTTCGTTCATTCTTTTTCCTCCTGTTGTATTTTATCATACAATATGATTTTTTTCATGCGTTTCAGGCAGCGTTTTCAGCCAGCGGATGGTTTCCTGCGTCTGCGGATGAAGAAACCACCCGCGCGATGTGACATAGCCTGCCGTGCTTTCCAGCGAAAGAAGAAGCGCCTGTTCCAGAGACTGTTCGGCCAGCTCGCGTATCCGGTTCAACAGCGGATAACTTTCACGCAGCGGCTCAATGGAATCAGAAAGGCAGATGCACATGGACAGGCGTGACATGCCTGCGCAGCCTGTTGTGTGATATCTGATGGCGTCAAGCACCTGGAAATCGGTCATACCGTAATACTTTTCAGCATACCAGGCGCCGACGACTGAATGGAGAAGACTGCGGCTGGAAAGAATTGTTTCATCGGATGTAAGCGAATGGGTTACAGCAATCTGTCTCATTTCATCCAGAGAAAGATGCTTTGCACAATCATGCAAAAGGCCGGCCTGCTCGGCACGAAGCGCATCCAGGCCGTGCTTTTCAGACAGATGGACCGCTGTACGGGCAACGCTGAGCGAATGCTCGAAACGATCCGGTTTCAGCGTGCCCGACAGTTGTTCTATCCAGGAATCAACCCTTTTCCGGATAACAGGATCGGAAGAGATACTCTGATAAACGGATTGCTTATGTTTAGCCAAAAACACTGTCCTCCTGTAAACTGTCCTGTATATTATAATCTAAACAGCTGTGATAGGGAAGATACATTTCAAATAATTTTAATGTAAAGGCTTGCTTTTTCATTACAATCATGATATTATCTCATGCGATGGTTTTTTAAGGATCCTAAGGGGAGGTGAACCGAGTTGCCGAATATCCAGTCCGCAAAGAAGCGCGTTAAGGTCAGCGAAAAGAAGAATCTTCGCAACCGTATTGTGAAGAGCGGAATGCGTACCTCCGTACGTAAGTTTGATGCCGCCGTTGCCGCTGACGCGCAGAATGCCAACGTGCAGCTGTCCGCGACTTCCGCTGTGATCGACAAGGCCGCGTCCAAAGGCGTTATCCACAAGAACGCCGCAAACCGGAAAAAGGCCCGTCTGGCCAAGCAGTTAAACAAAGCCCTTGCCGAATAAGCAGATAAACGCGTAAGATAAACTCCCTTCTGTATTTTGACGGAAGGGGTTTTTCCTTTTCCGGGAAGATTATATCATTCTGTTTCGTCATTATGAACGAATCCCTTTTCAGAAAGGAAGTGTCAGATTTTGAACAGGAAGATCAGTATCATGATCATTCTTTTCGCAGCGACGCTGATTCCCTTTACGCCTGTATCCGCTGAAAAACAGGAACAGGGCCTGGAAGAGATCGAACAGCTTGTTGAGATCACCCAGGTTGACAGCCGGGAAGGAATGAGCCTTGAAGAGATATCGGACGCAATCAGTGAAACAGCCATGAGTGAATATGCCGACAGCGCGTCCGGTTTCCGTATGCAATATCCTTCCGTTTTCCGGTTTGACGATGAGACGGAAGGAAATCAGGCGGTTACGGAAGACGGAAAGGCAACGCTCGAGATTATCAATCATGAAGGCGTCCTGGCCGAGGAAACACTTGTTGAGTCCATTCAGCTCCTGATTCCTGACGCAAAACCGGTCAAACATGAACAAAACGGGTGCCTGCAGGTGGATACAACAGAAGACGATGGCAGAATCTGCAGAACTGAACTGTATTTTCTGACAAAAAAGAGCTTTCACCACGTGATTATCCGGTTTCCGGCGGAAGAGAAGGATATCTATTCCCCCTATATCGAATATATGATCAATACAATGGAAACAAACGATACGGATCTCGGTTGATCTGCGTTTATCAGGATGGAAGGAAAAATCAGCATGAAAAGAAAACATCAGTCCGCGGCATTGATCATCGCGTTCATTCTATTCATATCAGTACTTCTGCCGGTCGGTTCGGCCTTTGCGGATCAAACAGGTGTTGTAAAAGGCGGCTGGCTTATTCTCAGGGCCACGCCATCCTTTTCAGGCCCCATCCGTTCAAGCTATCCGACAGGGACAGTGGTAACGATCAGCGGCCAGGTTGGATCCTGGTACGCGGTTACCGCACCTGACGGGCTGTCCGGCTATATGCTGGGAGATTACCTGCAGATTAACGGTTCCGGCGGAAATACACCAGCTGAAACAACGGCTTATGTTACAAGCCGCAACGGCCTGAATGTCAGGCTGAGAAGCGGCCCCGGGAAAGGATATTCCATTATTGCGTCCTATGCGCCAGGGACCGAATGCCGGATTCTTTCCTCTGGGAATAACTGGTGCAGGATTCAGATCGGTTCATATACCGGCTATATGATGACACAGTTTCTGACCAATCAGTATGTGACGCCTCAGCCGATTCCCGTCCCCACACCCGGAGGCGAATATACGGTCTATGTCACCAGTGCGAACGGGAAGGGAGTAAATCTTCGGTCCGGCCCCGGCAAGGGATATAACAGCATTGGTTTTTACAGTGTCGGAACCGAGGCCTGGATGATCAGTAAAGGCGCAACATGGAGCTACATCAGGGTCGGTGACCGTTATGGCTACATGATGACAAAGTTCCTGACAGAAACACAACCGGCTCCTCCTACGCCTTACTACGACGGCGCATACGTGGTCAGCGCGAACGGGAAGAATGTTAACCTGCGTGCTGCCCCCAGCAAAAACAGCCAGATTATCAAATCATTCCGCGTTGGTACCAGGCTGACAATCATTACCTACGGAGCCGACTGGTACTTTATCCAGATTGACGGGTACTATGGATATATGATGCGGCAATTTATCTATGAGAACGGTTATCCATCCACACCGACGGATATGATTATCTGATCAGGACGTACATACGTTACAGAAATAAAACAAAAATATTAAGAAATTCAAAACGATCAAAAAATTACCGGTACACTCTTTCCAAGTGTACCGGTTTTTGCTATAATTCAGATAAAGAAACGGCGCAATGCCGACAATCAGAAAGGGGAAACCTAACATGAAAAAGTTTATTTCCATTTTTCTTGCGCTCACATTGGTTATGACCATGGGTCTGTCCTTTGCAGGTGCTGAGAAAGCGTCGATTAAAGTCGGTATGGTTACTGACGTTGGCGGCGTGAATGACCAGAGCTTCAACCAGACATCTTGGGAAGGCCTGCAGGCTCTTCACGAAGAAGATCCTTCCATCGAAGTGACCTACCTGGAGAGCAAAACCGATGCTGATTATCAGACCAATATCAACACCTTTATTGATGAAGGCTATGACCTGATCATCTGCGTGGGCTACATGCTTGCCGGGGCGACCCGTGAAGCGGCACTGGACAATCCTGACCAGCTGTTCGCAATCATCGATGATTCTTCCAATGCTGATCTGCCCAACGTGGCCTGCCTGATGTTTGCTCAGGAAGAAGCTTCCTATCTGGTCGGCCTGGTTGCGGGCTCCGTTACCAAGAGCAAGACAGTCGGCTATGTACAGGGCATGGTTTCTGACCAGATGAATCTGTTCGGTATCGGCTACATTACGGGCGTGAAGGAAGTATGCCCCGATGCGACGATCCTGCAGTACAATGCCAACAACTTCGGTGATATCGCCGGTGGTAACACTGCTGCGAAGGATATGATCACCAAGGGCGCCGACGTGATCTATCATGCTGCTGGCGGCACCGGCATGGGTGTTATCAATGCCTGTGACGAAGCCGGTATCTGGGCGATCGGTGTTGATACAGACCAGAGCCCCCTGGCTCCCGAGCATGTTATCACTTCCGCAATGAAGCGGGTTGACGTTGCCAGCCAGGATATTTCCAAGGCGGTTAAAGCCGGCACTTTCACTGCTGGTGTTCATATGTATGATCTGTCCAACGGCGGCGTTGACCTTGCTCCCACCCGGACCCATATTCCGGAAGATGTTCTGAAGGTCGTTGAAGATGCCAAGGCCAAGATCATCGCCGGTGAGAAGAGTGTTCCGAAGACTGTTGAAGAGTGCCCGGATTTCATCCTGAAATAATCAAACGGAACCTATCATAATAACAGCCCCGCTTCTTTGAAGCGGGGCTGTTTCATTATATCACATAAGTTTTGTCGGCTCCGAGACTCCTGGCTAGGGCTGCGAAATGTTCCGCGTAATCAGCGTCAGTAGTTTCTTCTCCCAGTATTTTCCTGTACCGTTCTCTGACTCCATAGGGCCTGTATCGGATGATTTTGTAAAGGCAGGCCTTACCGATCTGTTGTGCAACATAGCGGACAGTTTCTTCATTTTCCCTGTCTTTTCCGGGGAAAATCAGTGTGCGTACCTCCTGCAGTTTTCCGATGGACAGCAGGAATTGAAGGTTGCTTAATACTGAATCAGGATCTGATGAGACCAATTCGCGGCTCCAGGCAGGTGAGACTGCCTTCACATCCAACATAACACCGTCAGAGAATTCCAGAATCCGCGGATCCTTCCGGAAATCAAAAGAACCGTTTGAATCCAGCAGGCAGGTTTTGCCCTTCTTTTGTACAGCAGGGAAAAGATCCAGCAGAAAGTCAGTATAAAGAGTACATTCGCCGCCTGAAACAGTGATGCCGTCAATATACGGCATGGAGCGCTCCAATTCTGCGAGCAGTTCCGGTACTGTTATCCAGCGGACCCGGGGAGAAGCATCGCTTGGGCATGCGCGTATGCATGCATCGCATTGAATACAGGTGTCCGGATTCCAAATGACTTTACCATCAGTACCGGCTGAAAGCGCATGAACGGGACACGACGGAACACAGATTCCACAATGACAGCATAAATGAATTGTTTCCGGATTGTGACAAAAGCGGCAGTCAAAGGAACAACCCTGAAAGAAAACGGAGGTCCGGTTGCCCGGACCGTCTACGTTTGAAAACCAGATAATTTTATTGATGGGTGCTTTCTTCATGATGCTGCACCCTCCGATCCAGGGCATGGCCGCCATCCTGGGCACCCATTCCAAACAGAGTGACCTGATTCAATGACTGCTTTTTGCTGCGAAGTTTTTCAATTTCACTTTTCTTCACCAAGTATCCGGTGACACGGACAACATCATTGTTTTCCAGATAACCGGAAAAATAACGGAGGCCTCTGGCGAGAGATGCTTTGATAATCGGGAGGATTGCTTCCGGCGTTTTCAGGTAAGTTTCTTCAAATTTGAAAATATCTCCGGTGCCTGTGGGGAAATAAGGATGGAAGATCTCGTTGGTTTCCAGCTGATCCAGCATAGCAGGTTCCACACCTATCGGAATACGAGTACCGGGAGAATCATCCATACCATCAGTGTCGATACCCACCTGGGCATGCAGACGGTAATGGTGATCATACGCATCACAGTAAGGAGCTACATGGGCTGAAACCTGCCTGTCGATTGCATCCATGATTTTTTTACCGAGATTTGTCGCTTCAGCGTTTATTCCGAAACCATGACGGGCATCTGTAATACCAAGCAGGTGATTGCAGCACTCCGCAAGCCCTACAATACCAAACATACCGATAAACTTGTCCTGTTTGACAAAGCCTTCCGTTACAAGGAAATTGGTTTTGAAGAAACTTGATTCCTCAACGATAAAACGGATTCTCTTATCCATGTATTCCAGCTGCAGATCCACGAAAGCCGGGAGAACGTTCTCAATGAAATCTTCCGGATCTTTTGCATGGAGTGAGCACTCATACAGGCGCATACGCGGCAGAGTATATCCGCCACCGCCGATTGAAAGGCCGTTATAACAGCTGGCAATCGCATAACGTTCTCCCCATTCGCGAACGAACATACGATGATTGGCAAAGGATGGTTTTGCGGTTTTCAGCATACATTTCAGGCAGGCCATAGCGAAATCATCACTGGTCTTTTCCGGATCGTATTTTAGGGTCAGGTTGGGTACTGCCAGCTGCATTTCCTCAGTCAGTTCGAGAAGAATACGGGCAGTAACAGAGTCTTCCGGCCCGATATCAGCATGCACAAAAGAATCGGTCTGCACGCGGTCTATGTTCCGAAGGAAAAGACGCAGGACCTTTTTTGCATAGTCCCGATTTTCCCTGATCACGAACGGTTCAAGCAGTTTATCCAGATCACCGAGATAGACGGGATAGGTTGTGATGGAGGGGACGTGGCAATAGAATATTTCCAGTACATTGACCGCTTCCAGCAGATCCGCCGGCGGATCCAGCTGCAGGAATTCACAGCCTTTGGAAAACAGGAGATCGTAATCCGGACAAATATACCTCGGACGGAAGGGCATGACGCCTTCGTTCAGATCACAGAGCGCACCTTCCTTTTTTGCGGCGTAGTATTCATCTGAATACCGAAGGGAAGTATCGGTGCTTTCACCCAGCCGGGCGAGGCTGACCAGTTCCTGACGATAGGTTAGTGTGGGGTCCTGAATGATTTTCAACGCTTCTGACATTGTCAAATCTCCCTTCAATAAAGCAGGAAAGGATTGTTTTGTTTGTGTTTTTATTTTAAATTAATCATTCTTCAGTGTCAAATGCCAAATGTTGAAAAATCATCCGGAAAAAAGAAAAAGAAGGTTGACCAAACCTGTGAAAAACCGTAAAATAACATAAAAGAATGATAAATACAGCCATAGATTATTTATTTGCTAAGGAGGCGGATTCCTTGTCGAAAGAACATGTGGACATGAGTACGCCGGTCATTGAGATGCGTAACATTGTCCGGAAATTCGGAGATTTTGTTGCAAATGACGGAATCAACCTGGTTGTCCATAAAGGAGAGATCCATGCTATTCTCGGCGAAAACGGTGCGGGAAAATCCACGCTGATGAACCAGCTTTACGGTCTTCTGAAGCCAACATCCGGCGATATCCTCGTCAGGGGCAAGAAGATTGTGATGAACAATCCCAAAGACGCGATAGAAGTCGGAATCGGCATGGTTCACCAGCATTTCATGCTTGTTCAGCCTTTTACTGTGACAGAGAATATTGTACTGGGCACCGAACCAGTCAAGAATCTGAAGCTTGATATGGCTGCCGCGCGCAAAAACGTTGTTGAGATCTCTGAAAAGTATGGTCTGTCCATTGACCCGGACGCCAGGATAGAGGATATTTCCGTAGGCATGCAGCAGCGTGTTGAAATCCTGAAGGCACTTTACCGCGGCGCAGAAATACTCATTCTGGATGAACCTACTTCGTCCCTGACCCCCCAGGAGATTGTCGAACTGATCCAGATTATGCATAACCTGACGGAAGATGGAAAGAGTATTATCCTGATCACGCATAAACTGAAAGAAATTAAAGAATCCGCAGATTTCTGCACGATTATCCGCGCCGGGAAATATATTGATACGGTTGATGTTGACAATGTAACAGAAAACGATCTGGCCAGCATGATGGTCGGACGGAAAGTTACCTTCAAAGTAGATAAGCCTGTACAGGAACCGGGTGAAGTCATCCTTGATGTAAAGGATCTTCATGGTCTGGATTATCGTGGGGTTGAGATCCTCAAAGGCCTTAACCTTCAGGTGCGTGCCGGAGAGATTGTGGGTATCGCCGGGATTGACGGGAACGGGCAGACTGAACTGGTTGAGATCCTAACAGGCCTTCGTAAAGGAACCAGTGGCGATGCAACAGTTCACGGTGTCAGTGTTTTCAACAAATCACCCCGATTCGGATTTGATCACGGTGTTTCCAGTATCCCGGCTGACCGCCAGAAACACGGACTGCTGCTGGACTTTTCCATTGAGGACAATCTGATTCTTCAGAACTATGAAGAAAGTCCTTATTCCAAGAATCGTTTTTTGCAGCGCAAACCTATCTTTGATCACGCGACAGAATCCATTAAAAATTTCGATATCCGCCCGGCCAACAGCGAAAAACGTCCTGCAGGCACCCTCTCGGGAGGCAACCAGCAGAAAGTCATTATTGCGCGTGAAGTGCAGAATGACAAAGATCTGCTGATAGCTGTCAACCCGACAAGAGGCCTGGATGTTGGCGCGATCGAATATGTTCACAATTATATTGTTCAGCAAAGGAACAAGGGGAAAGCGGTTTTGCTTGTTTCCTTTGAACTGGATGAAATTATGAGCCTTTCTGATATCATCGATGTTATCTTTGACGGACAGATCGTATGTTCCATCCCGGGAGCTGAGGCAAATGAGAATGATCTCGGACTGATGATGGCAGGAGGTGGAAAAGCATGAAACAGAACAGACAGGATTTCCTGAAAAAACTATCTGACCAGACATTTGTCCATATTCTTCTTTCAATTATCCTTGGCTTTGTTGTTGGAGCGGGATTCCTGGCAATCATGGGGCTGTCGGTAGGCGCTGCTTACGGCCGTCTGCTGTCCAGCGTGACCAGCGTGAAAGGTTTTTCATATGTTGTTGTCTACTCTGTACCGTATATTGTGACAGGTCTTTCGGTTGCCTTTTCGTTCAAAACCGGCGTGTTCAATATCGGTGCTGAAGGCCAGTTCGTGGTAGGTTCCATGGCGGCGTGCGTGCTGAGTATATTGCTTCCTGATATTCCGAAACCCATACTGATCCCGCTGTGTTTTCTCGTTGCGGCCATTGCCGGTGCCATTTGGGGTTCGATCGTAGCTTTTCTGAAGATCAAATGGGGTATCAATGAAGTATTAAGCATGATCATGTTCAACTGGATTGCTTTTTATCTCTCCAACTTTATTGCCGGGATTCCGGCTATCCACAGCGAGGGCAGCGCGGAAGCAACCAGGAATATATCTGCCAATGCGAGCATGCAGTTTTCAAAAGAGTTTATCAAGGCCAACGGGCTTGCTCCCACTGCCAACTGGGGGATCCTGGTGGCGATTGTACTTACCATCCTGATCTGGCTTATTATCGATAAAACAACACTGGGCTATGAACTGAAGGCTGTCGGAGTCAACCGTTTCGGCGCAGAATACGGCGGTATCAGCGTAAACAGATCTATTTTGACAGCGCTGGCGATTTCCGGCGCACTGGCTGGACTTGCCGGCGCACTCCAGCTCATGGGCATGGGCAACCGGATCAGCGTGTTCTCATCACAGGAGGGCTTTGGATTTGCCGGCATTGTAGTTGCTTTGATGGGAAGCTCCAATCCGTTCGGAGTATTTATTGCGGGCCTTTTCTACGGTGCGTTGATCTACGGCGGAAGTAAACTTAACCTGGTCGGTGCCCCGACACAGTTGATCAGCGTCATTGTCGGAACCGTGGTATTCTTTATCGCAATATCCGTAATCTTCCGTAACCTCTTCTCGATGAAGAGAAAACGCTCACCGAAAACCGGAAAGGAGGCGCAGGTTAAATGACAGATTTTGTGAACAGCCTTGGTATCATGCTTTACGCAACACTGGTGTATATGACACCGCTGCTGTATGCGGCGCTTGGCTCCTGCTTTTCTGAAGTATCCGGTGTTGTCAACATCGGTATTGAAGGTATGATGACAGCCGGCGCCTTCACCGGAACCGTTGTCGCCTATTTTACCGGAAATCCCTGGATCGGTTTCCTCTGCGGCGGGCTTGCAGGCGCTTTGTTTGGAGCGCTTCATGCGCTGGCAACCGTTAAACTGGGAGCGGATCAGACCATAGCCGGTACAGCGATCAACATGCTGGGACCCGGAATTGTGATCATGATTGCCCGCGTGCTTTTCAATTCAACAGACACAATTCCGCTGACTCCTTCTCAGAAGATTCCGAGACTCTTTATGGGTGTGTTTGATACAAATACGACGTTCGGAAGTTTCATGGATAATGTATTTGCCAACTATGCATCCGTTTATCTTGTGTTCATCCTGACAGCCATCGTCTGGTTTATCTTTTACAAGACCCGATTCGGACTCCGGATGCGTGCATGCGGCGAACATCCCAGAGCCTGCGAGACGCTGGGTATCAACGTAATCGGTATGCGTTTTTCCTGCGTTGTGATTTCCGGTTTCCTTGCCGGACTCGGCGGCGCCTGCGTAACGATGACTATTTCCACACAATTCAGGCCGATTTCCATCGTCGGCCAGGGCTTTATCGCCATTGCAGCTGTTATTTTCGGAAAATTCCGTCCTCACGGTGCAATGCTTGGATGTATTTTGTTTGGTTTCTGCTCTGGCCTGAAAGTCGTCCTGGGTGGATCCGGATCAGTTGACATGCAGCTGCTTTCCATGATTCCGTATGTTGTAACAGTGATTGTCCTGGTTCTTTTTGTCGGGAAATCACATGTGCCTTCTGCAAGCGGAAAACCATACCTGAAAACAAAATAATAATTATCAACAGGCTGATAAAGGGGCTGCTGACGCAGCCCCTCTTTTTGTCATTTTTCTGTAATAATTCTCTTTTCAAGTGTTGCATAATCGGTTATAATAAAATGAAAAGGAGGTGGGTCTATGAACGATATCTGGTCGACAATCAGAGACATGGGCTGGAACCTGACCCACCGCCTCGGTATTGTTGATATTATTGACATTCTGATCGTTGCGGCGATTATTTACAAGCTGCTTCTTCTGACAAGGCATACCCGCGGCAGCGCCTTGCTGAAAGGTTTGTTCCTGCTGCTTGTTATTGTTGTGCTCAGCAGTGTTCTCGGGCTGACAAGCCTTAACTGGCTGCTGCTCGCTGTCCTAAAGAACGGCGCATTGGTGCTTGTCATCCTGTTCCAGCCTGAACTTCGAAAAGCATTGGAACGTATGGGCCGGAGCAGGCTGATAACGAAGGGGAACCGCAGATCAGCCGGTGATGAGCGTGATACTGTCATTGCAGAGATCGTTCAGACTGTTTTTGATCTGAGCCGCCGGCGTGTCGGTGCCCTGATTGTTTTTGAACGCCAGACCGGACTGGAAGATGTGATCGAAACAGGAACACGCCTGAACGCGGAAATATCGGCACCTCTCCTGGAGAATATCTTTGAGCCGAATACGCCGCTTCATGACGGTGCTGTCGTGATCCGTGATGATCAGGTGATGGCGGCTGCCTGTATTCTTCCGCTTGCCGAAGCCAGCGGTATCAGCCGGGAACTCGGCACAAGACATCGCGCTGCAATCGGCATCAGTGAAAATACGGATGCTGCCGTGATTGTTGTATCTGAGGAGACGGGTATTGTCAGCCTGGCTACTGACGGCGCATTGAAAAGGCCGATTTCTGTAGATGAATTACAGGCGTTCCTGTACGGATATTACAGAAGCACGGAGTCCCTGCTTTCTGCTTTCCTTCGGAATATCGTCAAAAAAGAAACGGAGGAAAAGAAAGCATGAGCGAAAGCAGAAATAAAATTGATTTCAAAAAGTTTATACAGGCATCCTTTACAGCGCTGAAACATCTTTTCCTTCATAATGGCTGGCTGAAGCTGATTTCCATCCTGATCTCCCTGGTTCTGTGGGCAGGTTTGATTTCACAGGATGCCAGCCTTACACGCGACAAGACTTTCCAGAATGTCAACGTAAATATAATCGGTAATGATACATTAATAAACAACGGTTTTATTGTTGTTTCCAACCTGGATGATCTTCTGAATGATGTAACAGTCGTTGCGGCAGTGCCTCAGCTGCAGTATGAAAACGCGGAATCATCCGCCTATAACATCAGACTTGACCTGAGCCGAATCACCGGATCCGGCGAACAGGAAGTAAAGCTTCTGTATTCCAATTCCACTACACTCGGCAAGATTGTTTCCATTAATCCTTCTTCTGTTACACTCAATGTTGAGGATTACAGCATCCGCCAGCGTATTCCCGTATCCACGGCCAATGATCCGGAAGCGCCTGAAGGATGGTATGTTTCACCGCCGACGGTT
>Ga0265298_10003342_pt1 | contig 21324 bp, 15 predicted proteins | sample AusTroGonzalo_MG_3_FD_193486 | JGI IMG/M metagenome (GOLD analysis project Ga0265298, IMG submission 193486) | Bovine rumen microbial communities from tropical cattle in Woodstock, Queensland, Australia - Gonzalo_01 | ecosystem: Host-associated > Mammals > Digestive system > Stomach > Rumen ...
CGGTGCTGAGCCGTGAGCATTGTGCGGTGAGCAATGTCAACGCGGCGCTGCTGCAGATTAAACTGACTCACGGCACGCGATATCTGACGGTCAAACGAGAGTTGCTGCTGTTCCAGACGCATATTGGTGAGTTCAAGATTGTTCTTGGCTACACGCACACGGCCTCTGCCCTGCCCCCAATCAAGAATAGGAATGCTCAACGTAAGGCTTATGGACTGCTCGTCATTTAGATGCCTCATGCTCTCATTGAACTCATCTGCTGTCTGTGCAAGTCCGAGCCTGATATAGACCGATGCCCTCAAGCCCGTCTGTGCCTTGGCATACGCCAATGAGTTCTCGCTGTTAAGGCGGCTCAGCTGCATGCTCTCCATATCAGGATTGTTCTGGTATGCAAGCTCCAGGGCCTGGCTCAGATCAACCTGAAACTCCGGAATACTGTCTGACGTGACCACTTCAATACGTGCATCTGACGGCAGGTTCAGATAGTTACGGAGCTGATCGGCCGCCTCATCAAATGACATCTGGGTGGTTATGATGCTGGTCTCCTCATTCAGCTTGTTCAGTTCCAGCTGCAGGAGTTCATTCTCCGTTATGGTACCTATATTATATCGGCCCAGGCCGAAAGCATACATGGTATCGGCCGCCGCAAGGTTTATCGTGGCAATCTCCAGTTCCGTCTGGGCCGATGCCAGATTGAAGAAATAGTTCACGGCATTGGCAGCCACAAGTTCCATAGTCTCAGCATATTGCTTGCGGGCCATCTTATAGTATAACGGCTCGGTCTTGCGTTCCCATTTCATGCTGTTGTAACCTGAAAGGTCCTGGCTGAAACTGAGTTGCAGCGGCTGGGTATAATAGCTCTTGGTGTGCTCATCGCCCAGCATATCCAGGCGGCTCACGGATCCTGAAAGCGACAGTGTTCCGCCGGTAAACCATATACTCTGGCTCAGATTGACTGAGAGATTGGTACTGAGGCTGTTGCTACGGGCATACTGCTCACTGCCATCGCCCAATATCACGCTGCGTGTGCTGCGGTTAAGTGAAGGGCTTGAAGAGAGTGACAATGAAGGCAGCATGCTGGCCTTGTAACTGCGGTAGCTCCAATAGGCCGATTCAAACGTATTACGTGCCTGCACCGCATTGGGCGATGACTCCTGCGCCATACGTATCACCTCGTGCAGGGTGAGTGTCACCACCTCATCCTGGGCAGCCCAAGCCGGAGAGGCCAGCATACACAATGCTGTCAGTGCTATATACTTGTTTATTCCTTTCATATCGGTAACAATGAATAATACGGTCTCGTTTTAAAACACAGGCCAAAATTATCCGCCGTTACCCCCATACTCCAAGGGAAAAATGCAAAATCGCACTTTTTAGCTCAAAAGTGTCCAATTTTTTGACACAAAAAACGGCACAAAGGGGACAGTCCCCTTTGGGTCATTTGAACTGGAAGGTGAAGGTGGTGTATGGGTAATGTGATGAGCAGGTGAGCGTACCTTCATGGAGTTGCATGATCTGACGCGAAAGAGCCAGCCCTATGCCGCTGCCGCTCTGTTTCTTCTTGGTTGAATAGAAAGGCATGAATATCTGCTCTATTATGGCTTGCGGAATCTCCGGACCGTTGTTGGTTACGGTTATGAGAGGCTTGCCGCCCGGCATTGATGCCAGCACGGTAACCTGTCCATCCTCAACCTCATCGGTAGCCTGGATGGCATTCCTTATTATATTCATAAGTGCCAGGGATATCAGGCTGGAATCCACATGCAGGATTACATCACCTGCCGTTTCAAAGCGCACGCGGTCAGCACCCTTCTCCGCCTTGATAAGAGCCTGGATATTACGGAACAGGGTGGTTGCAGGCAAATCAGACATGGTGGGCTGGGCCAGAACGGTAAGCTGGCGGTATGATTCCAGGAAACTGCACACGTTATGCGCCTGGGTATTGATAATCTCTATGGCCTCCTGGCGCTCCTGTTCAGACTGCGCATCCGGATTCTGAAGCATCCAGTCAGTTAGTGATACAATGGGTGTAACGGTGTTGCGCAGTTCATGGGTCATCACGCGCAGAATGCGGTCATAGTAGTTCTTGCGGGTTTCAAGTTCATTCTGGTCCTTGCGGTAGGTCTCAAGGATGCGGTTCATATCCTGCGATGCACGGCCCAGCATGGGGTCATCGGTCTTGGGAATATGGAGCATGAAGTCCTTGTTCACCACGGCGCGGGCCATAAGTTCTGTCTGGTTGACAGGATAACGTATAAGTCTTATGAGTTTAAACAACGCATATACTGCCACAACAGCAGTCATTATTGCGCCGAATGAAAGCAGCATACCCCTGGAACCCGATGCCTGCACCCTGTCCACACTCATTACAAGCAGGACCGATGCGGCCGGCATAGTCATTACAAGCAGTGCCGTAATGACCACATTCCAGGTGAAATGGCGGCTAGTCAATGCCATAACGTTTCATCTTGTTATAGAGTGTCTGGCGGCTTACGCCAAGCTTGTCGGCTGCCACGGAGAGATTTCTGTCTGACTGCTCAAGCATCTTCCTGATAGCCTGTTTCTCCATCTCCTCAAGTGTAGAAGCCACTTCCGCTTCATCATTTGCAGCATCGGCCGCAGCATCCTGTGCCTCACGTGCGCGGGCGTCCCTCTTATCAATAGCCTCGGACAGTTTGGTTACAAGGTCATTGTTATCCCAGGGTTTCTGAATAAAGTCCGATGCCCCTTTCTTGAGTGACTGCACAGCCAGACTAATATCACCGAATGCGGTAATCATAACAACTGCGGGGGGATTATCAAGCCCGCTGCGGTTCATGATGCGGTCCAGCCAGAACAGGCCATCCTGACCGTCCAGGCGATCGCTGCCAAAGTTCATGTCAAGCAGAACGGCATCAACATCACCCTGGCTTATCAGGGCAGGAATAAGTTTGGGGTCAGCCACGGCGACCACAGTGCTGAAGCAACTCTTTAACACTATCCGCAACGTGCTTAGCACAGCGGTATTATCATCTATAACTAAAACCTTTGCCTGTTTCATAACGGTTTCAAATGTAATACAATTAGTTCATTACCGCCACAGCAAAAGGCATTCTTTCGCATTTTGGTGGCCGAGTGTCCAAAAAATTGACACTTTTGGGCAAAAATGAACGTTTTCATCTTTTTTGTTTGGAGCATGCCGCTACAGGAGGATAATTTTGGAGCGTAAAACAAAACAGACAAGAAACAATCTCCAAAAGTCCTGACAATGATACTGCATTATCTCAAAATGGCATTCCGCAGTCTGGGTAAGTACCGGATGCAGAATATTATCTCAATAGTAAGCCTTGCTGTCGCACTGTTCTGTTTCAGCATCAACATGTATGTAACCCGGTTCCTGATTCAAATGGACAGTTGGCTGGATGACCAGGTGGTTTTCCTGACGGATTCAAAAGGTGTAGGTTATGTGGATTTTGACCTGGCAAAGGACGTTGCAAGCCAAAGGCCTGAAATAGAAGCTTTGGCACGTTTCGCCCCATATGCCCGCTCATGGAAAAAGGCCGATGATAAATCAATCACAGCTAATACAGATTACTTCATCAGTTCTGACCCCGCAATGTTGGATGTCCTTGGGCTTAAGATAATGGCAGGTAACTGGCAATCCGTGCGTGACACCAAGGCAGAGCATTGTTTGGTGTTGTCTGAGTCTTTTGCCAGAAAACAATATGGCTCAGCCGATGCCGCTGTAGGCCAGGAGATTCTTATAGAAGAACTTGGAATCATGACAGTACAGGCGGTAGTACAAGACCTGCCATTTGCAAATTCCATAATGAATTTTGAATATGCAGCCGGCTGGATGTTCAGTAAAGATGACCACTACCTGACTCACCTTCACGGGCGGGCTTGGGTAAAATTGAAGGATGGCATTGATCCTGAAACCTTCTGTAATACCTCATACTTAATCTGGCTTGATGACAACAGGGCAATATCAGAGGACACCTATTACAATAACGGTAACATGAATATAGGAGGCGGAATAAAAGCGGTCACAGAATCACCTGAAAACAGTGATCTGGGCTTCTGGAAATTATCCTTGACCTTATTGCTGTTGTCTCTACCCGGCATCCTGATACTGATAGTAGCATTGTTCAACTATTTCCATCTGCTTGTAAACAGCATTCTTTCTAACAGAAGAGAATATGCCTTAAGGCGTGTACACGGAGCAAGTACTTCCGATATGTGGAAGATGGTAAGCACGCAGATAGTCATTGTAACCATACTGACAGGTATCTTGAGTCTTTTCATAGCCCGGTTTGTCACTCCCATGATAAGGATTGCCGATTCACAAGGCCCTGGGGTGACGGAGTTCTTCATGGATACGAATGTCATACTTAAACATACACTGGAATACATAGTATTGCTGGTTGCCGCAGGCTTGCTGATAGCTTGGATAGCCATAATCCGAGTAAAACAAGCAGATATGAGTGATTCCCTGAAACGCAGTTACAGCGGGCGCAACTTCATGTTAGGAGTCCAGCTTACTGTCGCTCAATTGATGATAACTTTATTGGTGGCCATGTTCCTTAAGATGAGGTCCAATCTTACAGAACCCTATTCTTGGCTCAGCAAAGAGGATAAGACCTGCATAATAACAGACAGGATATATTACAGCAACAAAGATGAAATGGAACCAGAAATCTCATACCTTAAATCACTGCCGTATATTACACATGCCGTATGTATGTTCAACGAACATCTCAGAGGCAGTACGTTGAATACAGAATTCAACACCACCGGTTATTCTGAGGAAACGGATTGTTACAGGGTGTTCATTGATTCTGAAATCATGGATATGCTCAGCGTCCGTATCAATGAAGGACGTATGCCTATAAAATCAACTGAAATAATGGTTGATGACCTGTTCACTCAAAGATTCGGACTGGACATAGGCGATACTTTAAGGATCAGGGATTTCCTGAGGAATTATCCTGATGCCGGTTATGTTTATTCAGGTGATGAAAATGATTGGATACCCCTGGTTATAACAGGTCATATTGACAACCTGCTTGATAAAACCACAATCACGCCGGGAATATCCAGTGACAATCAGCCCTCAATATATTGCAATTGGAAAAACCTGAGCGGATTCGTGGTTATACGATGCCTGCCGGGTCATCAGAAAGAGGCCAAGGAGGCTATTGCAAGATATCACGATCCCGATCATACGGAGGGAGATTTTTATGAAGCAATGTCACTCTATGACTATATGGACCAGAACAACTCCATATGGAACAGCATAGGTTTCATAGCATGGACAGTAGCCATCATAGCCTTCATAATCACTCTGCTGGGTGTATATTCAGCCATATCGATTGACACCACACGCCGCCGCAAGGAGATGGCCGTTCGCAAGATCAACGGCGCCAAGACACGCCAGATAACGATGCAGTTTGCCAACCTCTATGTAAAACTGTTTTTAATATCATCAGTGGTATCCATACCGCTCAGTGCCTTTATAATCAAGCAGGCAATCCTTAACGGCAGACCGTTTGAGAAAGGCGCAGGTTATGTCATCCTTTTCTACCTGTTCATACTGGCAGTAATAGTGGCATTTGTATCCCTTACCATAGGATTCAAGATACACCGCATAGCACGCGAGAATCCCGCCGATGTAGTCAAGAGCGAGTAATTGCTATGCACTCCATCTCCACCAGCCAACCCGGACGGCAGACGGAAGCCTGAACGATAACACGGGGGCAGTCAGGGAAACGTTTGTCAAAAATTTTCTTGACAACAGAATAATCAGCCGTATCACGCAGATAGATTATTATGGAGCCCACATCAGCAAAACCGCAACCGGCCTCAGAGAGCAGCACCTCCACGTTTTCAATCATGCGCTCACTCTGGCTTACTATATCCCCCTCATGGAGTATCTTGCCCTTATTATCTATGCTGGCAGTACCTGAAATATATACATGCTTGCGGTCAGGATATTCCACCGCAGTACCACGCTCGAACCTTACGCCATACTCTGACGTGCGGTTAAGATGGCTGGCACCGTACAGATATCTTGCCTTGACTCCCTGCCCTGAGACCGCCACGGCATCAAGCATCACCTTGTTGTCATGGCTTTCTGTACGGCCCTCTATACCGGTGCTGGCAATGAAATGCGTATCAGATGTCAGTCCATGACGGTCAAATACCGTGTTCCGGCCATCAACCACCCCCTTGTAGTTCACATCTATGTCCTGCACAAAGAGCCAGGTACGCATGCAGTCCAATTCCAGCGTAAGGCCCTGTGATTCAAGTCCGGTGCTAAGTTCATCAAGCAGCGCTACAGTCTGATTATATGAGCCATCCTTATCTGACAGACCACCTGTAAACCAATACTCGTCAATGCCTCTTTCTGTCACCTGCCACATCTTGTCGCCTATGCGACGGAGTTCTGCCGCCTGCCGGCACCACACCATAGCGGCAATCTTGGTACCGTTCAAAGGAGCCTGTCCTATGATTGAAACCGGACAATCCATATCAAGGCATTTACGCAGCATTGCCTCCTGATTGGCGGGATCACTTAAAAAGAAACGGATAAGTACTGGTGTACCCTCAGTTTCAGCCACTTTCTTAAGGTTTTCAAGAAGTGTATCAATCTGAGAACTTACCGGCGCAAATGTATCAGTCAAGGACAGCATGGAAAATGATTCCACTTGGCACTTGCAGCCGTCAATGAACCATTTTGCGGTTTGGATAAGAATGTCCTTTCCGGAATATGTAGAATACAGCATCTGCCTTAAGTAATTGATGCGCGAAGATAATGCATTTTATCATTATTTAAAAATACTCACTAATAACTATCAGTTTCACTTGACAAAAAAGAACGCTTTTCATACATTTGCAATTTGGAACAAACCGGTCTTTTCTTTGACGCCCCGCAATTCAGGGAGCAAGAGCTGAAAAGACCACATAAAATACTCAATATGAATAAAATAAAAAATAACATAAATAATGAACTTCAGATGGAACTATGTGCCCCCCACCCCGGAGATGACAGAGGCAGCCAATGAGTTATCAAAGGCTGTCGGGATAAGTCCCATACTCTGCAGGCTTCTGATTGAGAGAGGCATAACGAACAAGACCGAAGTACAGAAATTTTTCAACCCGCAACTGAACGAACTGCTTGACCCTTGGCTCATGGATGACATGGACAAGGCGGTAGCACGTATCAACAGCGCCATAGAGCGTGGCGAGCGCATTCTGGTTTACGGTGATTATGACGTTGACGGCACCACAGCCGTAGCGTTGGTCTATAACTTCCTCAAAAGGGATTATGACAACCTTGACTACTACATTCCTGACCGTTACAATGAGGGTTACGGAGTGTCAGAGCAGGGTGTGGATTACGCCTATGAGACAGGCGTAAAGCTGGTCATTGTGCTTGACTGCGGCATCAAGGCCATACAGGAGATAGCATACGCCAAGGAGAAAGGCATTGACTTCATTGTATGTGACCACCATGTACCTGATGATGAACTGCCCCCTGCGGTAGCCATCCTGAACGCCAAGCGCTTTGACTCAACATATCCCTTCAAGCATCTGTCAGGCTGCGGTGTAGGATTCAAACTGATGCAGGCATACGCACTTGACAACGGCATACCGTTCAGCGAACTGCTGCCCAGCCTAGACCTGGTGGCAGTGAGCACCGCATCAGACATAGTGCCCATCATGGGTGAGAACCGCGTGCTTACACACTATGGCCTGGAGCAACTCAACAGCAACCCCAGCACAGGCTTGAAAGCAATCATACAGGTATGTAAACTGTCAGACAAGAACCTGACAATAAACGATATCGTATTCAAGATAGGGCCGCGCCTGAATGCTGCCGGACGTATGAGCAGCGGAAAGAAAGCCGTTGACCTGATGGTTGAGAAAGACTTTAACCGCGCCCTTGAACTGGCTGAGAACATAGACAAGGAGAATGATGACCGCAAGAAGGATGACAAGGAGATGACTGAGGAGGCCAATGAGATTGTCACCAACCTTGAGGACGGTGAGAACCGCCATGCCATAGTTCTCTACAATGAGAACTGGAAACGCGGTGTAATAGGCATTGTGGCATCACGTCTTACCGAGGTATTCTACAAGCCGGCTGTAGTGCTTACCAAGACCGGAAATCTGGCCACAGGTTCTGCACGCTCCGTATCGGGGTTTGACGTTTACAAGGCTATTGAAAGCTGCAAGGATCTGCTTGAGAATTTTGGCGGACACACGTATGCCGCCGGCCTCTCGCTTAAGGTAGAGAATGTTGAGGAATTCAAGCGTCGTTTTGAGGAGTACGTATCAAATCATATTGAGCCCGACCAGATTGAGGCATCGATAGATATTGACGCTGACCTGGACTTCAAGGATATAACACCCAAGTTCTTCCGTGACCTCAAGAAATTCCAGCCGTTCGGCCCTGACAACAGCAAGCCGGTGTTCCGCACCCATAATGTCTATGACTACGGCACCAGCAAGGTGGTGGGCCGCGGGCATGAGCACATCAAACTGGAACTGATAGACAGCAAGAGCGGTCATCCGCTAAACGGAATTGCATTCGGGCAGAGTTCATACGTGAGCTATATCAAGACCAAGAAGTCTTTTGATATATGCTACACCATTGAGGAGAACAACTTCAAGCAGGGTGACATCCTGCTCCAGATTGAGAGCATCAAGCCAAATTCACCTGAACAAAAAGCCTGACGGCCCATTTATGAGCTACCTGGAGATACTTAAGAAGTACTGGGGCTACGACAGTTTCCGGGGCATCCAGGAGCAGATCATAGAGAGCATAGGCAGTGGCCGCGATACTCTGGGACTCATGCCCACGGGAGGCGGCAAGAGCATTACATTCCAAGTGCCGGCCTTGGCGATGGAGGGTGTATGTCTGGTCATCACACCCTTGATTGCACTCATGAAAGACCAGGTGCGCATACTGCGTGAGCACGGCATCAAGGCTGCCGCCATACATACCGGGATGAAACGTGAGGAGATAATCACGGTTATGGAGAACTGCATATTCGGTGGTTACAAGTTCCTGTACGTATCGCCGGAGCGCCTCTCATCAGAACTCTTCAGGACAAAACTGCGGCATCTCAGGATTTGCCTGCTTACGGTAGATGAATCACACTGCATATCACAATGGGGCTATGATTTCCGCCCCTCTTATCTCAACATAGCCGATATCCGCAAGGAATTGCCCGGAGTCCCGGTGCTGGCACTCACCGCCACCGCCACCCCTCAGGTGACCGATGACATTCAGGACAAACTGGGTTTCACGGAAAAAAACGTGATACGCATGAGTTTCTACAGGGAGAACCTCTCCTACGTAGTACGCAAGACGGAGAACAAGCTGATGGAACTCAAACACATACTGGAACGTGTACCAGGCTCCGGCATAGTTTATGTGCGCAACCGTGCCGCAACCAAGGAGACGGCCGATTTCCTGAACGCAGAGGGTATACCTGCCACATTCTATCACGCCGGTCTGGATCAGGTGGTCAAGGACGAGCGCCAGAAAGCCTGGACCCAAGACCGCTACCGCGTGGTTGTGGCCACCAATGCATTCGGTATGGGCATAGACAAGCCCGATGTCCGCACCGTCATTCATCTGGATATTCCCAGTTCCATCGAAGCCTATTTTCAGGAGGCGGGCCGCGCCGGTCGCGACGGACTGCGCTCATACGCCGTACTGCTACACTCGCCGGGCGACAAACGTACTGTAAACAAACGCATATCGGACTCATTCCCAAAGGAGGACTACATCCGTGACGTCTATGAGAAATTAGGATACTATCATGAGATGGCAGTCGGTGACGGTCGCGGTTGCACCTACGCCTTCTCATTAGGTGAATTCTGCCAGCATTTCTCACTGCCTGTAATACCCACTGACAGCGCCTTGCGCATCCTTACGAGAATGGGTTACATAGAGTATGTCGATGAGATGGATTACTCTGCCAGGCTGCTCTTTACAGCCACACGCGATGACCTGTACCGGCTGCATCAGGATAAGGTTACGGAGGATGTGATGAACATCATCCTAAGACTCTATAGCGGCATATTCACTGATTACGCATACATAGACGAACATCTTATCTGCACAAGAGCCGGGATAGACCGAGAGAAGCTTTATACAACGCTCATGAACCTGCAGAGTCAGGGGGTCGTTAGATATGTACCGGAAAGACGTACGCCAGTCATAACATGGACAAGGGAACGGATGGAGACTAGTCTGCTCTATTTTGATCCCGAGGTTTACCGCCAGCGTAAAGAGGAGTTCAAGGAGAGAATAGGCGCCATGATGGAATATGTGACCCGTGAAACCGGATGCCGCAGCGCCATGCTGCTCAAATATTTTGGCGAGCACCAGAAGAAACCATGCCTTTGCTGTGACCTGTGTCAGGAAAAGATTCAGGGAGACCTTACCCGGGGTGAACGCGATGCCATAATGAGCGACGTACTGGACACATTCCACTCCAACCCTGACAACCCGCAGAAAGTATATTCACTGCCATACGACAGGAAAAAGATAGATACAGTCCTGCATTATATGGTCAATGAGGGCCATATCCTGATGAGGGACGGAAAAGTTTTTGCTCAAAAATGATTGACATAAAGAAAATAGGACTTCTTGATGCCCAGCCCGGCCGATGCGCTATGATAGCCGGCCCATGCAGCGCCGAATCCGAGACCCAAGTATTGGACTGTGCCCGCAGCCTGGCCAAATATGGAGTGAAAGTATTCCGTGCCGGAGTATGGAAACCGCGTACCAGGCCTGGTAATTTTGAAGGATCAGGACTGCAGGCGTTACAATGGTTACAGTCTGTCAAGTCCGAGACAGGAATGGCTGTCACAACTGAAGTGGCCAATGCCCGTCATGTGGAAGCTGCCCTCAAAGCCGGTATTGACATGGTATGGATTGGTGCCCGCACTACCACAAGCCCGTTCGCCGTGCAGGAGATAGCCGATGCTCTGCGTGGTACAGAGATACCCGTATTGGTCAAGAATCCTATCAATGCGGAACTCGAACTCTGGATAGGTGCATTTGAGCGTCTTGCAGGAGCAGGTGTGACACATCTGGCTGCCATTCACCGCGGTTTCAGTTCATACGGAGAGCGCATATACCGTTATTCACCTCAGTGGCAGATTCCTATTGAACTGCGCCGCCGTATTCCCGGCCTGCCCATTCTGTGTGATCCAAGCCACATGTCCGGCCGACGTGACCTGGTAGCGCCTCTTTCACAAATGGCGCTTGACATGAAAGCTGACGGCCTCTTTATCGAGGTTCATCCTGACCCTGAGCATGCACTCAGTGACAAGCAGCAACAGCTCACCCCCATTGAGTTCGGAAAACTGGCAGGCAAACTCATATTCCACCGTGAGCCGGAGCAGGCTGACCTCAAGTTCATGAAACCTTATCGGGAGCAACTTGATGAGATAGACCTAAAGCTCATCCATGACCTGGCCGAAAGGTTTCGCATAACAGGCAGCATAGGTGATTACAAGAACCTGCATAACCTTGCCATCCTGCAGCCTGACCGCTACAACACCATATCAGAAAAGCTGGTGAGTGAAGGCAGTACGCACGGCCTTGACGAGAACTTTATCCGTCTGCTTTTTGAAACCATTCACGCTGAAAGCATAAGATGTCAAATTGAAAACAAAAATACAAAATGAAAAAAAGTACATTTATCCTGGTGTCAGTCATTGCGCTGACACTCATTGCCTGCAAAAGCGAACCTATACGCGTAGCCTGCGTAGGTGACAGCATTACTTACGGTCACGGCATCAAGGACCGCCTTCACGATGCATATCCCGGTGTGCTCAGTTCCATGCTGGGCGAGAAATATGACGTACGTAATTTTGGTGTAAGCGGTACCACAACCATGATGGGTACAGATATGCCGTACATGAATGAGCAGGCATACAAGGATGCCCTGGAGTTCAACCCGCAGATTGTTACCATAAAGCTTGGCACCAATGACAGCAAGCCTTACAACTGGAAGGAGCAGGAGCATTTCAAGAAGGACCTCAAGACACTGATTGAGTCATTCCGCGCACTCCCCTCCAAACCCAAGATATGGCTCTGCCTGCCTGTACCTGCATACGGCCATGCATGGAGCATCAATGACAGCATCATCTACAATGGCGTCATTCCCTTTATCAAGGAGGTAGCCCAGGAGGAGAACCTCTCTCTTATAGACCTTAACACACCCTTCCAGGGCAAGAAACAGTATTTCCCTGACACCATCCACCCCAATGAGGAGGGTGAGAAGATGATTGCTGATATAATCTACAGCAACGTATTCACCAAGAAATAGACAATGGATCCTATTCTGATAATTGAAAACGTCACCAAGTCATACATTGGCCACAAGGCACTTGATGACATATCGATGGAGATCCCGCGAGGCTCCATCTACGGTTTGCTCGGCCCAAACGGTGCCGGTAAGACTACACTGATCCGTGTAGTCAACCACATGACCGCGCCTGACTGCGGTAAAGTACTGTTTGAAGGGCATGAAATAACAGACAACGACATCTATACTATCGGCTATATGCCTGAGGAACGCGGTCTTTACAGAAAGATGAAAGTGGGTGAACAGGCTGTATTCTTTGCCCGCATACACGGACTCTCCCGTTCTGAGGCCACACACAGGCTGCGCAGTTGGTTTGAGCGTCTGGACATAAGCGAATGGTGGGACAAGAAGGTTGAAGATCTCTCCAAGGGTATGGCACAGAAAGTGCAGTTCATAACCACAGTGGTGCATGAGCCCAAGCTTCTCATCTTTGATGAGCCATTCTCAGGTTTTGACCCCATCAACCAGGACCTGCTCAAGAAAGAGATTCTGGGGCTCCGTGACCGCGGTGCCACAGTGATTTTCTCCACACACAACATGGAATCTGTTGAGGAGATATGTGATGACATAACCCTGATCAACAAGTCACAGAACATTCTGTCCGGCCCGGTCAATGAGATTAGGCGCAAGGCCGGTGGCAACACCTTCCTGGTTGTCTTCAACGGTAGTCAGGAGGATTTCATAGAGGCCATTAACGGTCATGCAAACCCCATAGGACAGCCTGAAGTCATAATAGGAGGCTACACACAGCAGAAGATTCACATTCCCGATGATTCCAGTATACGCACAGTCATAGGCTCTCTCAACGATAAGGTCTTTCTGCGCTCCTTCCAGGAGATCATTCCTAGTATGAACGATATTTTCATCCGTGCCGTCAACGGTACACTTTAAACTGTAAAGCCATGAGTAAGATAGGTCTTATTATAGAACGCGAATTCTTAGAGAGGGTTCGCAAGAAATCATTCATCATAGTTACTATCCTCACACCGTTACTGTTGCTTGCATCCATGTTCGCACCCGTAATCTTCATGTTACTCAGCGAATCATCGGCCAAGACAGAGAGTGTAAAGGTGGTAGTTGACGAGAAGATCATGAATGATGCCAATATCCAGGTGGACATACAGACATTCCAGAACGCTCAATATGAACAGCAAAACAAGCAGAAAGAATCATCAAACGCAGTATCAGGCGGAGTGGGCTTTGCGTTGGCCATGATCATCTATTTCATAGTGATAGTTTACGGACAACAGGTGCTCCAATCCGTCATTGATGAGAAGCAGACCCGTGTACTTGACGTGATGATAACATCATGCAAACCTTTTGACCTGATGATGGGCAAGATTCTGGGAATAGCTCTCGTAGCCGCCTTACAGATTCTTATATGGATTGTGCTTATCATCATAGTTTCCAAAATTGCGGTACCCATTATTGCCGGCAAGATAGGTATTGACCTGGCAGTCATACAGGCCGCAGGAGCATCAGGCATTGCAGGTCTGCTGAGTTCTTTAACCAACCTTAGCCTGCTGAGCAAGATATTCCTTATGATGTTGATATACATCATAGGAGGGTTCCTGTTCTATGCATCAATGTATGCCGCAATAGGCTCATCCGTTGATACCCCGCAGGACGCAGCCCAGTTCAACATCATCATTATGCTGCCTGTCGTCATAGGTATATCTGTTCTGATGGGAGTTATGCAGAACCCCGACTCCAATATGGCATACTGGTGTTCACTGATTCCTTTCACATCACCTATCGTGATGATGGCCCGCATACCGTTCGGTATACCCACCAGTGAAATAGTGGTATCAATAGTAGTCCTTTACATATCGTTCATGCTGATGACATGGGTTGCAGCCAGGATATTCCGTGTAGGAGTATTCATGCACGGCAAGAAACCCACATGGAAGGACTTGGGTTCCTGGATTATGATGAAGTGATCAGTCCCACCACTCGCAAGCTGATTTCTCCCCGGCCAGCCAGACCAGATCACCTGATTTGAAACGGTAGTCCGGCGTGGGGTTAGTGGTAATCTGACCATCACTGACCACGCTTATCACCATGCAGCCGTATGAGCGCATATCAGTTTCGCGCAGAGTCTTGCCTGTAAGCCACGAGTCTTCCTTAAGGGTAATTGACTCAAGTTGGAAAGCGCGGGGTGCAAGCGTATCGGCTGCGGTCTTTTCAGGAACGTAAACATCTTCAGCCATATCCTTGCGGAATTCAGCCAGCTGTTCCTTGGTACCGACCGCAAGAAGTTTGTCATACGGGAACACCATCTCCGATCCAGTGGGAATCATGATGGTGCGGCTGCCACGTACTATCTTTACTATGTTCACGCCCGATTTGTGGCGGAACGGCAGCTCCTTCAGCGGCTTACCTGCATAAAGAGAATCGGGCGATATGGTGAGCATATCTGTCTTGACATTATAGCGTGACATCTTGTCTGTTACCGATGACGTAACAGGAGCCAGACGACGCTGATGCTGCTCCTTCTCGTTGAGGTTTGCCATAAAACGGTCCTCCACGATGGTAAACTTGCTTATGGAGCGGCGGCCTATAAAGAAGAATGCCACACCGGATATGAAAATCAGCAATATGGTCCAGAACGCAAGATTGAAGTGACTGGCTATCACACTTATTACAAAACCCATGGCAATGAGGATACGCAGCAAGGCAAGTGATATTACCGGCCAGAGATTGGAACGCTTCTCCTTGATAAGCTTGATTGATGACTTTGATATCTGGTCGCCGGAGAGGGCAAAACCCACCAAAAAGGGCGACATAAGGACAATCGTCACCACCACACTGATAAGATTCCTCACAAAAGGAGAAAGAGTGTCCAAACGATTGTTCAGGAACTTGTCTAGGAACAGATGCGAACCTAAGTTGAGCGCAATCAGCACTACTCCGTAAAGCAGCATTCGCAAGGCCAGTTCCTTTATCAAACGTTTCCACTCGCTCTGCTCAGCGGCAGAGTTGTCACGATCCTGTGTTGAGAATGAGTTGATTTTCTCAACAAACTGCGATGGTAGTTTTTTTAGCAGAAAACGGAATGCCGGCGTTCCCGCCTTAATCATATAAGGTGTAGTAAATGTTGTTATGACCGATACCGTAATGATAACCGGATAAATGAAACCACGCATCACACCCAGCGACACTCCCAAGCCGGCAATGATGAATGAGAACTCACCAAGCTGAGCCAGGCTGAAACCGGCATGAACGGCATTGTCCAGCCCCTGTCCTGCCAATACTGCACCGGATGTAGAGAAAAACAGAATTCCTAGCATCACCGTAATGGTCAGCACCAGGATTGTTCCCCAATACTCCGCAATCACGTCAGGATCGACCATCATACCTACAGACACAAAGAAAATGGCTCCGAACATATCCTTGATGCCTTTCACCAAGTGCATTATATGCTCGCTTTCAAGTGTCTCCGCCAGTATGGAACCCATCACGAAAGCCCCCAATGCCGCCGAGAAACCGGCCAGAGTAGCCAACGAGACCATCACAAAACACAAACCTATACTTACCAGCAGTAGTATCTCATCATTAAGATATTTGTGTGCCTTCTTAAGCAGTGTTGGGATAAGATAAATACCAACCAGGAACCATAATATCAGGAAGAACACCAGCTTGACAAGTCCCATAAGCATCTCGCCGCCTGCAAACTTGTTTGAAACAGCCAGGGTAGAGAGCAAGACCATAAGAACCACAGCAATGAGGTCTTCAAAAACCAGAGCACCGAACACCAAGGGAGCAAAAGGCTTATCCTTGAGCCCCAAATCATCATAAGCCTTGATTATTATCGTGGTTGATGACATTGAGAGCATTCCGCCCAGAAATATGGATTCCATATTACTCCATCCGATAGCCTCTCCCACCATGAAACCTAATATGAACATACCCACGCACTGCGTCATGGCGGTTATAAGCGCACTGCTGCCCACCTTAAGCAGTTTCTTGAAACTGAACTCCAGTCCAAGGGCAAACAGCAGGAATATGATGCCTATCTCCGACCACTCTGACACTTCAGCCGTGCTGGTCACAGTAGGGAACAAGCCCATATGTGGACCCACCAGGAAACCGGCCAGTATATAGCCTAAAATGAGCGGCTGTTTTAATGCCTTGGAGATTATAGTGAAGACGCCCGCCGATATCAGTATCAGCGCCAGGTCCTTAAGTAGATTCGCTTCTTCAGACATATTCCGGAGTATTTGTTATGCAAAAGTACTACATTTTTGGAGCAGTGAGAGAAAAGAAAGCTTGCTTTCTATCCCACAATTTCCGAGCAAGACTTGCCTACTCATAGCCTTTTGCGGCAAAAAACAAGGAACGAAGCGTCATGATTGAAAAAAATAAACCTAAATTCGCGCCGATTTACACAAATCAAACGATGAGAACAGGAACAATACTTATTGCCATAACCACGTTGTTTGCCGGATGCTCCAACGGCGCGCATTTCAATGCCACAGGAGGCATCATGGAGTACTCCAGCCATATTGTACTTGAAGATACCCCTCAGGGCTTCAACGCGCAGATAGCCAATCCCTGGAAAAAGAATACCCTGCTGCACTCATATACATTCAGCACGGCGATGAGCACTGACTATAGTTTCAACAGGAACAGCAACACCATACAAGTACCTCTGCAGCGCATAGTGGTAATGACCAACAGCCTGGCTCACCTCATGGTGGAACTCGGAGCAGAAGACTGCATAGCCGGTGTATGTGAATCTGAGTATATTGCAGACTCTGTGGTCCGTGCACGCTTAGCCAACGGCATGATTGTGGACTGCGGCAACAGCATGTATCCCACTATAGAGAAGATAATGGAACTCAAGCCAGAAGCCATAATGGTATCACCCTTTGAGGAAACCGGTTACGGTCAGCTTGAGAAATTGGGAATACCCTTGCTGGAGTGCGCTGACTATATGGAGACATCTCCATTGGCTCGTGCGGAATGGATGCGATTCTATGGCAGGTTGTTTGGAGTGGGCGCAAATGCAGATTCTCTCTTTATACAGGTAGAGAATAATTATCAAAGTCTTTGTGACCTGGCCGCCAAAACGCCATCGCGGCCCAAGGTCATGCTTGATACCAAAAGTGGTTCCGCATGGTATGTAGCCGGCGGTAACAGCACCATAGGCCAGATGATAGCTGATGCAGGAGGAATATACATATTTGGAGAAAACAAAAACAGCGGCTCAGTGCCGCTGTCATTTGAAACCGTCTTTGAAAAGGCTCAGGATGCTGATGTATGGCTGCTCAAGAACAGTTCTTCAAATCAACTCACCTACAGGATGCTTGAATCTGATTTCAGGCAATACTCCTCATTCAAGCCCTTTAAAGAGAAAAATATATGGGTATGTGATGTTTATCAGGTTCCCTATTTTGAACTTACCGCCTTCCACCCTGAAATACTGCTGGCAGACTTTATGAGTATATTCCATCCGGAACTTAGCCACGCCCGCAGTTTCTATCATCCAATGGATGAGTAATCAGCAACCTAAAAGGATGCGGGTTATAGTGCGGTCAACAGAAGCCTTGTACTTACGTGACCAGGTGGCACCTATAAGCATAAGATACTCAACATCAACGGCAGAAAGCTGAGGAACATCAATCTCGCCATTGAAACCGGCATTCAGATGAGCAAGCTTGCAGGCTGTCCTGATAAAAGGCTTCATCTCTTCAGTACAACCGCTGAAAGCGATTGTCTGGTCACGACGGTAGTCACGTACCATAAGACCGTAAGCAAGATTACGTACGCGCTCCTCAAATACACGGGCTGATACCTCAACCCACTTGCCGTCAACCGGAGCAATTGGCTTAACATCACCGGCTATGCTCTTAAGAGCTGACTGGGTGCAGTCAAATGAACAGATTGTTGTCATATCCTTATTCTTATTTGAATTGTTCTACATTGATTTTCGCCACAAAGATACTACAGCTATCTGATGGGTGAAAATAAAAGGGATATGTGCCACCTGATTGTGACTAAAACGTATATTTGAGGGTTAAACTCAAAATATAGGGGTGAAATTTCTATGAAAAATATTTCGCCCCATATCTTGCGGGACAAAAATTTACCCCTATATTTGCAACGGAACGTACCGAAACAAGACTATGCAAAAAATTCCGGATTCATATTTCAAGAGTGGTATACTGGCCTGCTACATACTTCTCATACCCATGTACGCCTTCTTTTTTCTTATAGGAGCCAAGCCTTTTCATATAGATACCTTTATGCAGGTAACCCAAGGACAGCTTGCATTCCGTGCTGCAATAATGGCATCCATAGAACTGGTAACAGTACTTTTAAGCCGTCTCTCTATGCTGCTTGTAAGGAGCAAGCATCAGATCAACTATACCGGATTTATCATCTGGGAGCTAATGGAAGCACTCACCATCACAATGTTCTGTGCTTTGTTTATATGGCTCATGGACAAACGCACTATGGCATACGTTGACCTGCTTCCCAACATGTTCCTCATAACATGTTCCATACTTGTGTTCCCGTATGTTATAGTAGCGCTAATATCTGAAGTTCAGGATAAGAACAACCGCCTGGCAAAAGATCAGATAACAATTGAGAAATACGCCAGCGGACAGATAGGCCGTGAGGAGAGTACCCTACCTTTCTTTGATGAGAAGAAGAGCCTGAAACTGGCCATAACCGCCAACACCCTACTCTACATTGAAGCGGCCGACAACTATGTGAACATATGCTACATGAATATGGACAAAATGGTCCGTTACCCCTTGCGCAACTCAATGAGAGCCATTGAGCAGATATGTGAGGCCAACAACATAGTACGCTGCCACAGGTCATACTACGTCAATCTGCGCAAAGTAAGCGCCATCCAGAAAGGCCCTGACGGCCTGTTCGCTGAGCTTGAGTACGCCGGTGCTCCGCACATCCCGGTCTCTGCCACATACTCTGAGGCAGTTACCGGCAGATTCTCAACGCTAAAATAATTAACTACCGCCCTTCTTCCCTTTTTTGTACCGCCGTACCTTCTGAATTCTCTGAGTGGTCTCAATAATCTCCTGACCTGCCTCCTTAATGTCACGTTTAGCCACACGCAAGTTCTTGCGTACCTTTGTGCGCATAGCTATAACGAATTCAGCACCCGGCATCTTGTCAGAGCGGTACATGCGCTCGTAGATGAACAATGAGAGCATGAAATAGATTCCGGTCAGAACCCAGAGTGACAGGCTTTCTATCCTTACATCCTGAAGCAACGCCCCAGAAGTGTTGATTCGAGCAAAACCGTTTATACCGTGTGTGGATGGGAATATCTGAGCCAGAACTTTCCAGAATACAGGCATGTTTGATGATGGCCATGATATGCCGCTCATGAAGATAAGCGGTACGGACACAAACACAAACAACAGGAAACATGATTCCCTATCCCTTACAAAGAAGGATATGCACATGGCAAAGAATATACTGGAGAGCAGGAACGGAATGATAAATGCCACAAGAGTAGGCAGCTGCCAGAGCTGAGGCATACCAAACAGCCACGGTACAAAGCAGAGCACGTATGTAGCGGTAAATCCGTAAACCAGCAGATAAGCCATAGCCTTGCCGCCCAGCACGGTGATAGGATTGTCATACTCATGTCCCAGAATCAGGGTACCGGCACGACGTCGCTCAGCCTCGGTACCGGCCAGCATGGCTACACCAAGCACCAGTGTCTGCTGCAGCAGCAGAATCAATATGGCAGGTATCAGGAAAGCCTGGAATCCGTTTGCAGGGTTGAACATGGTCACATACTCATTCTCTATCGGCATGGTCATGACATCCTTCTCCCAATCTGACATACCTGACAGACGCTGCATCTGTATATCCCGGTTCATATCCAGCGATACAATGGTACAGCCGCTCAGCATAGCCTTGTAATAGAGCAGACCGCTCATATCGCAATAGAGGTTGATGGTAGCCTGATGACCGCTGGCAAGCGTTTTCTCAAACTCAGCAGGGATATGAATCAGACCATATGCCTTATGACGATGCATAAGGTTGCGCGCCTCTTCCATATCGGCACAATATGAGATTATCTTAAGGTCAGCGGTAGCGTCACTCTTGCGCAGGAATTCACGGCTTGTGACACTGCGGCACTCATCGACCACAACCACAGGTACCTCATGAACCACCTCACGACTATACAGATAGGCATAAAGCAACGGATAGAGCAACGGCACTATAATAAAGAATACCATTACACCCACATCCTGCAGGCAGGCGCGGAGCTCCTTTCCGGAAACATCAAGCATATCTTTTACCCACATATCTCTTTCTTGATTATTCTAAGTATGTATATTCATGCGCAGCTTTCCTGAGCATGTAAATGTCTATCAGCGGCATGATGGTGAACAGGATAAGAATCACATAAAACCATGCCGAATAGACCAATGGAACCCCGTTCAGGGCCTGATCGACATAAATCAGGAAATAGTATCTGAGCGGGAACATATATGACAGGGCCTGGAGCGCATCTGGCATACCCATAACAGGGAATGAGAATCCGCTGATAGGGATGGAAAGTACGCCCCACAGTGTGCACAAACTTAGAGACCAACGCAGTGAAGGTATGGCCGATGCAATGAACACCGCGAATCCCTGTGATGCCAGGATAAGCAGCTCAGCGGCAACGAACATGGGCCAGAACCCATTATGATGCGGGAATCCAAGCCATCCGTACAGCAATATAAGGTATATCAGCGCCATGAGCGAGAACAGCATTGTCTGCGGGAACAGTTTGGCACTCACGGCTTTGAACACATTGTCATTAGCCATGGACATCCATTCACCGGCAGTACCGTCCTTGAGTTCCGTATGTATGGAGAAACAGGTCACCATAAGTATCATAAGAGCCAGCACGGCAGGCAGTATGGTATTGCTCAGATATACGTTGTAGTTAAGCCACGGGTTGCCAAGCGGA
>Ga0265298_10003343_pt1 | contig 21323 bp, 17 predicted proteins | sample AusTroGonzalo_MG_3_FD_193486 | JGI IMG/M metagenome (GOLD analysis project Ga0265298, IMG submission 193486) | Bovine rumen microbial communities from tropical cattle in Woodstock, Queensland, Australia - Gonzalo_01 | ecosystem: Host-associated > Mammals > Digestive system > Stomach > Rumen ...
AGGATTAGATGCCGCAACCGCCAACGCGTTATTGATATCAATCATCGCCGCAGCATAATCTTCCAAACGCATTTCCAATAATGCCTTGTCATAGAAAGCCATAACATTTGTTGCATCGTGTTCGATTGCAGAATTGAAATCAGATAATGCTTTTTTATAATCACCCAATAACAAATATGCCTCGCCACGAGCCAAATATGCCGTTCCAGATACAGCACCCGAATCAACAACCGCCGTTAAATCAGCAATTGCACCTTCGATATCACCGGATTCTAACTTTTGCTTACCAGCATTGAAATAATCAGATGCCTGCATCAAAATTTCTTCATTTAATGTCGCGGGGTTATGCAACATTCCGTGACTGCGTCCCAAAATATAAAATGTCGCAGCGATAAAAAATAAAATTATAAACCAATATACATATATTGGTGTCGACCACGTAGAACCCGCGGTTTTTGTAGTGTTTGCTTTTGTTGATTTGATTAGTTTGCGCATGGAAATCCCCCCTTGGTTTATTCTCTTAATATCAATATTAAAGAGTTTTCAACATTTCGTCAATATCTTTCTGTGATACTTTGATAATTTTTCCAGATGCTAAATTTCCCAACCTTAAATTTCCAAAAGATTCCCTGTGTAATTTTTGAACCGGTGCACCACATGCACGCAAAACAATTCGAACCTCGTTCTTTTTTCCTTCGGTAATTGTCACACGAATTTTACCAGGTGCAATTTCATCAATTATCATTGGGCGATAATGTATACCATCAACCGTTGCACCACGACGGGCAATTTCAAAATCTGGATTTTTTCCACCAACGCGTGCAATGTATGTGCGTGGAATTTTATTTGTTGGTAATGTTAATTTGCGTGCCAATTCGCCATCATTGGTCAGCAATAATAATCCGGTTGTTTTATAATCTAACCTGCCTACATAACGCAAATGTTTATATTCGTTCGGCAATATATCATAAATTGTTTTGCGGCCATTAGGATCACGCGCGGTCGTCATCACATTTAATGGTTTATTAAAAATATAAAGTTCGGTTTTGTTTTGTGGTTTTACAATATTACCATTTACAGTCACAACATCGTCATCGTTTATATTTATTGCAGGCGAATCTATAACATTACCGTTTATCGCGACCGCACCCTGCTCTATCAATTTTTCCGCATCCCTGCGTGAAGCAATTCCGGAATTTGCGATAAATTTTGCGATTCTGGTAGCCATTATTAAATCACCTTTGAAATTGCAATTGGCGCCGCCAATTCTGCACGTAAAATTGTTTTCCCCAATGATAAACCAATCGCACCATTTTTATCCAGCGCATCAAATTCATTATCGGCAAAGCCGCCTTCGGGCCCGACCAATATATTTTTTGCATTTTTATATTCGGTTGGAATATCGCGTCCATATGCCGCACGTTCATCTGCGAATACCAATTTATCAAATGGTAATTCGGCAAATTTAATTGGCGATGATATTTCTGGTACAGAATTACGATTGGATTGTTCGGCGGCCTCGGTCACTATTTTTTTCATACGGTCCCAATTTGTATGATTGGCAACAGTGCGTTCGGTTATAACCGGAACAAAACGCGCCACACCCATTTGGGTCGCCATATTTAACATATCGTCCAATCTTTTAATCGGCGCAAAGTACAATGTTATATCGTTTGATGGGTCGGTATGATTTGTTTTTTCACCAATTTTTAACGCACGACCATCGTCATTTAGCGTTGCGGTATATTCATTACCATCACCAAATACCAAACAATCATTTCTGCGCATTACATGTGACAAATAGTGTGCCACAGATTTATCCGCCGGTATCATAGTACCAGTTTTAATATTTTGACCGATAAAAATTCTTGGTATATTTTTCATTTCGTGATTTATCAAACCTAAAAATTATGATATAATAGTAGCACCATGGTTGAAAAATTCAAGATTTTATCAGTTGGTGGCGATTCCAAGGGGCTGAACATATTTAAATCTTCGTCGTACAAAGAACACGAAGTTGGCAAATTCGCCCAAATGTTTTGGATATTCCGTTGGAATGCTATGATTTGGTGCATTTGCGCCGTTATGTTTGCATTTGCTTTTATTATTGAACATTTGTTGCGTTATGGTTGGTCACCGGCATCTTTGCATTGGTCTGGGATATTTTTAGGTCAAGCATTACATACATTTGGAATGTCCGTCGTCGCCGAGGTACCATCATGGTTGATGCGTTCGATTTTCCGGCCTGATTTTTACTGTATCGTGCCGATATTGCCGTTGATTGCGTTTTATTTTATGGCTGATGACACACTGACCAAGGAATTTAATCCGCATGGCAAAGATTTATTTGATGAAAAATCTTCCCGCAAGGCAACCGCCGCAGATATTAAAAAAATGGGTAAAATGGCATGGAAAACAAAGCAGGGTTTATTCCAAGGCTTTATGATGGTTTTGGGTTATTTCAAAGACGGCAAACAAACAAAACCATTGATGATGGACGAAACATTATCTGCGTTATGTGTGGCACCTCCGGGAACCGGTAAAACTGCGGGTGTGGTGTTGCCAACAATTTGGGAATGCGACGGCGTTTCAATGATTATTAATGACCCAAAGCCTGAATTGGATCAAAAAAGTTCTGGATATCGTGCAACGGTTGGGCCGGTGTTTATTATGAACTGGGCGGGTCAAGATGACCCAGAACGCGGGATATTTTACCCATCATGGAATCCATTATCACCAGAACATGTGCCAATTGAAACCGAACAACGCGATTTGTACATTGATACAATTTGCAAAGTTTTGGTCCCAGATGCAACGGGCAGTGCCGATCCACACTGGGCTATATCGGGTCGTGCGGGGTTATCTGGATTGATTCAATATATCGTGTCCAAGGTCGAACGTGCCAAGGCCGACGATTATTTCTATGCACGATTAAAATCTGGGGAATTTAACCAAGAAGACGCAAATGTTTTGATGGATTATTATTTATCTATGTCATCTAATCAAAATGCATATGCGGCATTGGGATTATTACAACGCGGCGAATTAAACACTATGAACTATGTGCATGTTGGAACATGGCGCAACATTCCAGATGCTTGGCTGGGCAAAGAAGCATCCTTGGCATTGATTTTGGATTGGTTAAACGCGTCACAACTGGCAAATGCCGCACAAATGGAAGAACGCCGTAAACAAGGCGATCAAATGGTGGCACTGGCCGACCCAATGAAAGATGTTTTGGAAGGCGCAGTTAATGAAGCCGTAGAATTTGCATATGCACACCGTGCGGTTTTGGAATTAACACAACTTGCCAATACGCCGGACAAAGAACGCGGATCCATTTTATCAACAATTATGGCGGGATTGGGAATATTCCGTAATGCCGCAGTGCGTAATCGTACATCGCATTCCGATTTCCATTTTGAAGATTTGCGCGGTATGGTCGATCCACGTGATGGCAAAATGAAACCTATTTCTGTTTATTTATCAATTAACATGGTTGATGCCCAGGCATTAAATCCAATTACCGGTATATTTATTGAATTAATGTCTAATTATTTATTGGTGAACACGCCAAATATTATCAGCACATCTGGTAAAAGATTAGGGCCATATCCTGTATTATTCGTGTTGGACGAAATGCCAAAGATGCAAAAATTGGATGCGGTTATCCAAGGTCCCGATTTGGGTCGTGGACAGCAAATTTCTTACCTGATTATTGGTCAGGACATTCACCAAATCCAAGAAAAATATGGTGCTGATGCGGCGGCGACAATTATTTCAACAACGGCGGCAAAAATTATCATGCGTCAAAACGATTTGGAAACGGCTAAAAAGTTTTCTGATATGATTGGCAAAGAAATCAAAAAAGAAATCAAGAAAAAGAAAGACAAAGACGGCAAAGAAACTGGCGAAACCGAAGAAGTAACCAAAGAGCCAAAAGATTTATATTCCCCAATGGATATTATGACATTGCCTGATAAAAAACAAATTGTTTTGTTCCAAGGTTATTACAACCGGCCGATTGAGGCAATCCAAGAAAGACACTTTTTGATGGAAAACGACATTCAAAAACGACTGCAAGCCAAATTTGATATGGGGCGTGCGGCACCTATGCCAGAATTTTTGGTCCCGGCGCATTATCGTGCCATGGGATATAATGGTCCAATAAAATTTATGGATCCTACTACAAAAACGATAAAAGTTTTGGCAGAATAAGTTTTATGAACCGTTTTATATCATGTTTTTTGGCATTGATTTTATTGAGTGGATGCGCAAATTCCGTCACACATGAATTAAATACTGTGCGTTCGGGTTTTGCCGATAATAACTTTGTCGCGGCGGCCGATACATATGCAGAATCCAAACCGATTGCTGACCAGGATAGTTTGGAATTATTAACAACGGGGCTGGCTAATTTCCAGGCAAAAAACTATAAACTCAGTGATGATGCATTCGAAGAATTTAACAAACGAAATTACGACACAATCGGTGGCAGTATTGTTCACGAAGCAAAAACTTTGATTGGTGGTGGTTTAGCCGATGAATACAAACCATCTATGATGGATTCGTTATTTGTGTCTTATTATCAAATTTGGGACGCGATTGGTGATGGGCGCAAAAACGATGTACGCGTTATTATAAATCAATCTTATGCACGACAACAAGACATGTCACGTGCGTATGCCGATTTGGTTGAAAAGAATCAAAATCGCACAGATGAAAGCACCCAAGAATTAATGACAACACTGCAACAGCAAAATGCGACCTGGGCGGCATACACCGATATTATGAATCCGGCATTGATGTATTTGTCGGGTATTTGGTTTTTGAACGCGGGGGATTTTAATGATGCGACGACATATTTAAAACGCGCGGTTGGTATGGCACAAAATAATGACTATATTGCGGAAGATTTAAAGTTGGCAGAATCCAAAACGCGTCCACAAAATACAACATGGGTGTTTATTGAATCTGGGTTTGCGCCTGGATTGGTCGAACAAGAAATATCATTACCGTTTATCACAACCAACGGAATTATTTGGATATCTGTGGCTGTGGCGGAACCTGTATTTAACAATGTAAATGTATCAATATCCGGTGCAAAACATTTAGCGGATGTTAACGCAATGTTTATGACAGAATTTAACGAATACAGGATTAATGACGCCCTGCGTTCGTGGGCATCGGCCACCACACGTGCTGTGGCCCAGGCAATAGCATATAATTCAAACAGTAAATATGCGGGCTGGGTTGGTTTGGCATCAACCATATTTTCATTGGCCACCACCAATGCAGAGGTGCGTTCTTGGGTTACATTACCCGCCGACATAAGTGTTATGCGGTTAAAAACGGCCGACTTGATTAAAAACAATTTTATTGCTACATTGGGTATGGAATTACCAAAGAAAGGCAATTATTTAATATATGTGCGATTAACAGGCGGTACGCCAAATGTTCATATATTCAAAATATAAATAAAGGGGGAAAATATGAAAAAATTATTACCAATTGCATTGTGCGCTGTGTTGGCGGGCTGTGGCGGAACAAACGTCGTTAATCTGGACGACGAACGCGAGGTTCAAAACATGCAAGATGTTATGGAATTAGAATATCGCGATTGGGAAAAGACCGCGATAAATATGACTGATTCTATGTTGAAAAGCAACGCGTTTGCCGGCATTTCCAAACCGGTAATTGCGGTGGCCGATATTAAAAACGATACTATGCAAAGATTCGATACAGATATTTTGACCAAGAAAATTCGCACAACAATTTTGAAATCGGGTCGCGCCCAGATTTCAACAAACTTTACCGGCGAAGATAAAACGTCTGACAAAATGCGTTCAACACGCGGAAACGACGAATACGACCAATCCACATTTGCGAGCAAAGGAACATTGGTTGCACCAAATATGTCGTTATCCGGTAAAATGATTCAACGCAATTTGAAATTGAATTCTGGGTGGTTTTCATCGGTTGATACACGCGTAGAATATTACCTGCAATTAACATTAACAGATTTGAAAACCGGATTATCCGTTTGGGAAGATGAACAGCCAATCGTCAAAGAAGGCGACCACGCCCCAACATGGTAATCCCAGAGTACAGAGTGCAAAGTTCAAATGATAAAACATTTTATTCCACCGCGGATTCATTCCGCGGTGTCTCCTTCTTTAGGAAAGAAGGAGTACCCCGGAACGGGGGAGGTAATTGTGACAAGACCGAAGTCATCTGGTGTGGTTGCATTTATGGTTTTAATGGCAATTTTGTTTCACAAAATTGCTCTGCACAATTACCCCGTCCGCTTCGCGTCCACCCCTTCTTTCATAAAGAAGGGGACGTAAAATTGGCAAAACAAAAAAACGCCCGAATGGGCGTTTATTATTGTCCAAATAATGCTTTACGTAAATTTGGGCTATTATTTATATAATACGTACACCATCCTACACACGAAGTATGGCACACTGTGGCGGAACTGCCATTCCTAGAGAACACAGCATTTACACTTTCTGGCAATGACGTATTTACACCACCGACATTCATATTCGTCACTTTGCACCAACAATTTATTCCGTCGTTATCCCAATCAGCAGAATTCAATTGTGCCGACGTTGCTGCGACGCTTTCTGTTCCAGCCACCCCATTACACCTTGCCTCACCACTAAGTGTTCCGGCACTAATACCACTATTGGCGTTGGCGGTCCAAGTTGCCGTCCAAGTCATACCCGGTATTGCGGGATCTTGGTTTAAAACCTCTGGCCCGGGGGTAAAGTCGGCCGCACCCGACGCAGTATTTGCATTACCATAGAATTGGTTATTTGCCTTGTCATACATACCCAATACACCATTACTATTACGACGGACAGGAACCAAGTCACGTACCAATGCACCGTTGGAACCGTATAATTTGGCATAATATAATCTAGCTTTGGACGTATACACTGCATTGCCACTTGATAAATATGAAGCAAACAAATACACTCTCGAATTGGATGTGAAATCTTTCCAACCTACTTGACCATTAAACACAGATTCGTTGTTAGAATATACTATCAGATTGTCACCTTCTCTGGACACTTGCAATGTTCTTATTTGATTCTCAACATAACCGTTTGTCCACCCCAAAGCTTCATTTGTATACATATATATTTGATAATTTTGTGTGCTTTCCTGTTTTCTAAAAATTAAATGATTTAAATGGTCGCCAATAATAGTTGCCCAATCACCATTACCAGAAAGCATCATATATTTGATATCCACTTTTTGAAGTGCATTGGTATCAGTATATACTTGTGTATTAATCCATTGTGTACCATCACTTTCAATATACTCCAATTGAGTATAACCTGCATCGTATGTAGTGGAATTTGGGGCGGTATTATTTGCCAAGATTGGTGTCACAAAGTCGCGGAATGGATCCGTGATGACGTACCAATGCGGGGTGCCGGATTCGTCTTCGACCAACAGGCATTGTTTGTAATTCGGGCATGTACCGTTTGTGGCGGTGCTGTCCGGCATAGTCTGTTTGCCGGATTGCAGGTTCGCGACGGCGGTCGCTTGGTTGATAGTATTGCTGACCACAGTTTTAATCGTGTCCACCGCATTATTCAACGCAGTTACAACAGACGAGAACTTCGCCGTATTGTAAGCCGTGGTCGCAATCTTTATTCCAAAACACGCCGGATTATATGGTTCATATGCCGGCATGCTGGATGCAGTATAGGAACCTTTTACTAACATAACATCAAAATGTTGGAAAAATGTGGTTTCATCTATTCCGCTTACACCCAATAACTGGTGCGTTCCTGGCAATTCTGCTCTTACAAAAGTTTTTGATATTGTTCCATTTGAAATCAACCAACCACCCTTGATTGTCCACGATTGTGACTGACTTGGGTCCAGGCCAGGATTCACAGACCCCAATCCAATATAAGAATTTGCAGGCGGTGTCCAATCGTCTTTGCGTATTAACTGTACAGAATATGTTCCTGCAGAGTTTATTTTTATACCATTCCAACCAGTCACTTGCCTCCCTGCGAATTTAGGTTCCGCTAAATTCTTGCACCAGCACATAGTGTCATATGGAACATAACTGGTTCCATGGTCACCTTCTTCGATTTGAATTGCGTCCAAATCTGTTTGTGCAATAAGATTAGTTATTGTTAATCTGGCATAAACGATGGTATCATCATTAGGAACCGTAAAGTTATATGGTTCACGCCCATAACTTTGGCTTGATGCAATTCCCGATACAAAAGTTTTATTTGCTGTATAAAATGCGATTCCATTAGAAGAACCAGTTTGATATTCTGGTAAAGTCACATGATATGTGGTATTTGGTTTAACAAGAATATATCCCGTATGACTGCGACCTGAATTAGCAACAATTGCACCTGTGGATGCAGCAATATAGCCATCACCAACATCACTATCGTTTTTATTAAATAAATTCTTACACGGATTTACAGGATCGCCACCAGTAAAGGTACCGGAACCGGCATTGGTATGGAATGCTGTGGCGGGGTTGTTATCCATTATATCGTACATACCAATTACCCCAGATGAATTTTGCGCAGGAACGAATTTATGAACAACCTCGCTCCCTTCGGTAAGTTCCACAGAATAGATTTTACCAGCAGAATTATACGAGAGATTACCAGCTATGGCAAATAAAGTTAAAGACTTGCCACCAGACCTTAATGTAGGCAAAGATGAAACACCAACATAATCACGTGTGCCATTGTTATATACATACCTGCGGTCATTTTTATAATTTATATAAACCGTAGAATGTGTCGATTGTATATTATATCCCAGTACGTTTTCGCCATTCCACCCCCATACAGCAGCCCAACCAGCACTGTTATTACGTGTAAAATAACCCATATAGCTACCAGTTAGCATCGTACCAATATAGTATGCGGCCGTACCAGCCTGGGGTGAAGCTTTAGAGGTATCGTCAATCACAATTTTTATACCGGTTGTATCCGTCATCACCACACCAGTATCAATATATTGTCCACCGTTACTCTGGATATATTCCAATTCCGTATAACCCGCGGGCAGGTTTGCGGACATCGCCGGTACACTGAACAATAATGCACATAATAATCCCAATAAACGCTTCATGATTCAACCCCTTTTCCTTTTGTCCCACGAAGCCTTTGGCAAAGTGGGATTCTTTCTCTCTGTTTTCCCACCATGGGCGAATGCCTATGGTGTCCCCTTCGTTCCCACCCAACCAAACTCCGTTTGTTCGGGGCCTGGGGATGAAAGAAGGGGTTGCATCGCGACGAAGCGTAGCGAAGGCGGATGACGGGGTAATTGTGATTTTTATTTTTTAATCGCAATTTTGTTTTGCAAAATTGCTCTGCACAATTACCTCCCCGGCTTCGCCGGTACTCCTTCTTTCATAAAGAAGGAGACGCGCGGTGCTTTGCCCCGCTTTTGACGGGAACTTGTTGCGGTGGTTTGTTGTTTTGGAATGAAAGCCTGTACTTAGTTTCGTTATGGGAGTTGGATTCGGGGCCAAAATCCCAAAACAAACAAAACACCGTATGTTTCGCGGTTTTGTTGTCATCCTGAGCGAAGCGTAAGGATCCAGGTTTGGCAAATTTGTCGGCGGAACGCCGAACTTTATATTTACCTGGATCACCACACTTCGTAAAACAACAACACTTCGTTAGTTGTTGGTTTTACTCGTTCGTGATGACACGCACCTGACAGTGCTTTCGCATACCGCTCTAACGCTTGTATGCGTTTTTTGTTTTTTCAAAAAAACAAAAAACCGCTTTACAACAGGAAAGCGGTCGGGGTGTTCGAAAAAATCAAGTCTGTCAATGATCCCGCATACATTACTGTACACAGACACCCCGCCGCATTACGTGGCCCAGGGTTAAATCATTCGGGATAGTATAAACACAGTATAAAAAAACACCGACCATGTTTATACACGTCAGTGCAAAATTCAAAATCGTTATAACATACAAAAACGAATCGTTCTTGTTGGGATATAACAATGCAAATTCTGCACTGGACAGACGTTGGGCTTTTTCGAGGCCCCGAATACAAATCCCGTTGTATTCAATTTCCAGTATAGAAAATGAATTTGTATTTTTGCAACAGAATTTTTGTAACGTGTGCGAAGGCAGAGAAAGTGAGGCTTACGCAAAGTGCAGAGTGCAAAGTTCAAAGTGCAAAAAAACACCGAACAAAAGTTCGGTGTTTTTTGTGACGGATAGATTTTGATTGATACCAATATCAATCAAATGGATTTTCCGCCTTTTCATATTCTATTACAATTGGTAGATGTTCCCACGATAACGCTGTCGCAATTCCACGACGCAAATAACGCGTATATGATTCTGGGATATCCGACGCACCGCCAACATTTATCAAAATTCTCATAGGGTGACGACCGGTTTGACGCGCGAATTTAATTTTCATTGCACGTTTCAATCGTGACATTGGTGGTTGACGGTCGGCAACCAATTTTTCAACAATTCGATTTAACAAACTGGTTGGGACATTTGCGGTTGATATATCATATTGTTGATAGATTCTTTTGAACATATTTTGCACACCCATCCCCGTTTCTGCAGATATTGCCAAAATCATTGGCTTTATAATTTGATGGAAAGAGTTTGTAAATTGGTGTTTTAATTTCAATAATTTTTCGTCCCTGATTTCTGGTTCAACCAAATCCCATTTATTCAATGCGACACATAAAATCTTGCCGGCATCATAAACGCGTGCCGCGATGCCCAATGCTTGATTTTCTATATTTTTTGTTGCATCGACAACCAATATAACAACATCGGCACGTTCAATAGAATCCAATGCCTTTAATGCTGACAAAGTTTCGACATCGTCGGTGACACCGGCCTTGCGACGCAATCCGGCGGTATCCATGATAACTATATCACGCCCATAAAAACGCGTTGGAATTTTAACAGTATCACGTGTAATGCCGGGAGCATCCATTACGATTTGCCGATTTTCGCCCAAAACACGATTCACAAAAGTCGATTTACCAACATTTGGTTGTCCCAATACGGCAATTTTTAAACGCGTGTCAGTTTCGTTTTCGGGGACCTCTGTGTTTATATCTATATTTTTATCTGCGGCGATTTTATCCAGAAATTCAAAAATGTCATCAAATCCGCGTTTGTGTTCAGCGGAAATTAATACAGGTTCGCCACAGCCCAACTTTAAAAATTCATGTATGTCGGCGACGCGTTTGCCAGATTCAGCCTTGTTCGCCAATAATAAAATTGGCGCACGCGTTTTGCGATGAATTAACTTTGCCCATTCTAAATCCATTGGGGACAGCCCCGCACGCGCATCAACCACAAATAATATTGCGTCCGCATTGGTAATCGCATTTACCGCCATATTGGTGGAATCAGCCGCAATCCCAGATTTAGCATTTTCCAAACCGGCTGTATCAAACAATTCATATGGGCGGCCACGTATCACGCCATTTATTGTATCACGTGTGACACCAGGGCGATCATGCACCAACGCATCGCGTGTGCCAGTCAGCGCGTTAAATAAAGTTGATTTGCCTGTGTTAGGGCGACCTGCGATTATAACTTTCATCATTTGTTTTTCTCGTTGATTTTTTGTTATTATAAAGCAAAAATATAAATAAGCAAATAAAGAGGAAAAATTATGCATTATAAAACAAGAAAATTGCTGACCAATGTGCGCGATGCTATTTTGAACCCAAAAAATTTTTTCAAAAAAATCGTTGCTGATGGAAATATCGAAGATTCTATGATGATGGCGTTTATATACGGTTTGATTGGTGGCGTATTGGTTTTGTTCTTTCGTTTAATTGGTGGCGCAACAATAACAATCGGCACAGTTTTCAGTCAATTAATCATTGTTCCGGTTTTGGCGGTCGCTTTATTGTTTATTATGGGTGGATTGTTAATGTTAATCAGTGAAATTACCGGTGGCGAACGCGATTGGGAAATTGCAATTAAAAGTTTAGCATCAGTGTTTTTCGTATATCCAGTGATTTTGGTTTTGAATTCTTGCGCGTTTAATTGTTGGTCTATGTGGGTTATCAGTTTATTTATAGACGCGTGGATTTTATATATGCTGTATTGCATATCGGTTTACAGTATGCGTGGATTAAAGTTTAATGTTTTATTGGTAATTGGCATATTGGCGGTGTTTATTTTAACCGTATATGTAACCGATTATCGTATTGGATGGTTTATGTTGAAAAACGCAAGTGCCACATTGGCTTGTTTGTTATAAAGAAACGGCGAAAGCCGTTTTTTTCTAGAGTTCAAAGTGCAAAGTTCAAAGTGCAATTAATGAATTATCTGGACATAAACGCGACACGCTTGCGCGTGTCCGGTTTGGCAATTTGCGGAATTATTATTTGCAAATGGGAATTTTTGATTTTATAATACGACGGTTGCGGGGGGCAATTATTCATTTTTGCACTTTTTTTATTATGTTAACCGCCCAGAGTGTAAAAACGAATGATTTTCTCCGCACGAAAAAAACTTTAATTTAACTTTATAAAAATGGAGAAAACTATGTTATTTGGTTTATTGAATAAAAATAACAAAAATAATGATGCACAGCATCCTTTGAATCACCCAATCGCAGTTGAAATCAAATATGGTGATGAAACTTTGCGTTTGGAAACTGGCCGTATGGCGAAACAGGCAAATGGTTCTGTTTTGGCAACTATGGGTGGAACCATGGTTTTGGCAACCGTTTGCGCGGAAAAAACCGCGGTCGAAGGCCAAGATTTCTTTCCACTGACCGTTGATTACCAAGAAAAATTTGCATCCAGCGGTCGTATTCCGGGTTCACGCGACAGACGCGAAGGCAAACCATCAACGAGTGAAACACTGATTGCGCGTTTGATTGATCGTCCAATTCGTCCGTTGTTCCCAGAAACATTTAAAAACAAAGTGCAAATCATTGCCCAGGTGTTTTCTTATGACAAGAAAAATCAACCTGATGTTTTGGCGATGATTGCATCAAGTGCAGCGTTGGCTTTGTCGGGCGTTCCTTTCCAAGGGCCAATCGGTGCGGCACGTGTTGGTTATGTCGATGGTAATTATGTTTTAAATCCATCCAGACGTGATGTAGATGAAAAATCCGAAATGGATTTGGTTGTTGCCGCAACCAAAGACGGTGTGTTGATGGTTGAATCTGAAATCGGTGAATTAGATGAAGAAACCACGCTGGGCGCCGTGAAATTCGGTTTTGATGCACAACAGGCGGTTATTAATGCCATTAATGAATTGGTTGAAAATGCGGGTAAAGAGCGCTGGGAAATTCCACAAAACAGCGAAGAATATGTTGCTATGGAAAAAGACTTCGCGCAATTTGAACCACAAATCCGTGACGCATTATTAATCAAAGAAAAATTGCATAGATTAGAAACATTGGCTGACATTCATGCCCAGGCGAAAGCCCGCATTGTTGAATTGTTCCCAGAATCCACAACGGCAACATCAACATTGGAATCTTGGGCGGATGAAATCGTCGAAGGTTTGACCGCGAAAATTATGCGCGGAAACATCTTGGCCGGGAAACCACGTATTGACGGTCGTGATACAAAAACTGTGCGTCCAATCGAAATTGAATTGGGTGTATTGCCACGCGCACATGGATCTGCATTATTCACACGCGGTGAAACCCAAGCGTTGGTATCATTGACACTGGGTGGCGGCAAAGATGCATTACCAATCGAAAGTTTGGACGGTGCAGATGAACGCGATTTCATTTTGAATTATAATTTTCCAGGTTATTCTGTGGGCGAAGCCAAAGGTTTAAAATCCCCAGGTCGTCGCGAATTGGGACATGGTAATTTGGCATGGCGTGCTTTGCATCCAATGATGCCAAGTCGTGAAAAATTCGATTATGTCGTGCGTGTTTGCAGTGATATTTTGGAATCTAATGGTTCTTCATCTATGGCAACAACATGCGGTGCGACTTTGGCGATGATGGACGGTGGTGTGCCACTGACACGTCCGGTTGCCGGTATCGCGATGGGCTTAATCAAAGAAGGTGATGATTACGCCATTTTGACCGATATTTTGGGTGATGAAGATCACCTTGGCGATATGGACTTTAAAGTAACCGGAACCAAGGACGGTATTACCGCATTGCAAATGGATATCAAAATTACTTCTATTACTTTTGATATTATGAAACATGCGTTGGCCCAGGCAAAAGATGGCCGTATGCACATTTTGGGTAAAATCGAAAATGCTATTGCGGCGCCACGCAAGGAAGTTTCTAAATATGCACCACAGGTTTACACAATCAACATCAACCCTGAAAAAGTGCGTGATGTTATTGGTAAAGGTGGTGTTGTTATCCAGGCTTTGGTTCGCGAGACAAACACAACCATCGATTTGGAAGATGACGGAACTGTTAAAATTTTGGCAACAACCAAAGAAGAAGCCGATGCCGCGATTGCACGTATCAAAGAAATCTGTGCAGAACCAGAGGTTGGCGAAATCTACAAGGGTGTTGTTTCCGGCGTAAAAGATTTTGGTTTGTTCGTGAAAATCATGGGCAATTTTGAATCTATGGTTCATATTTCCGAAATCAGTGGTAAACGCTTGAAAAAGATTGAAGACGCCGGCATCAAAGAAGGCGATACAGTCTATGTCAAATACTTGGGTGTGGACAATCGTGGAAAAACACGTTTATCCATGGTTGGTATCGATCAAAAAACCGGTAAAGAGGTCGAAAATAACTAACATGATTTGGCCCTGGGGATTCCTGGGGCTTTCACTTTTATCAAAAGGATTAAACGATGAATTTTGATGATATGCTGGCGCAAGCCAAGGATTTACAAGCGCGCGTTGGTGCCGTCCAAGATGATTTGGCAAAAATTACTGTCAAAGGTTTGGCGAGTAATGGTGCATGTATTGTAGAGTTAACCGGTAAATACGATATCGTTGATGTGACTATATCACCCGATGCAATGAAAAACGATGCCGAAACACTATCAAAAATCGTCGCACAAGCGTTTTCTGATGCCAAAGCAAAGGTAGACGCTATAATCGACAAAAAGATGTCAGCGGCGACCGCAGGCGTCAATTTGCCGTTATAGGTTTCCCACGGAATTTTACAATTCCGCGGGGCCCGAGAAACTGCCCCGTCTTGCGACTTTGTCGCAATCCACCCCTTCTTTTTGCACAAGCGCAAAAAAAGACGGGGAATTACAAAGTTTCCCACTTCGTTAAAACTTCGTGGGACAAGCAAAGTGCAGATAGTGGAATAAAAAACCGCCAGATTTGGCGGTGATTTTTTATTTTGCTTTTACTGGGGCGACGATAATTGATTTTGTTCGCTCGTCCGGTTTGGATTTGGATTCCAATGTGCCGCGTTCCCCGATTATTTCCATAATGTGCGCGAATAATTCAGGAACCGCATCACGCCCTTGGCCCAACACCCTTTTATTCCCCTTGGTCATGACGGAAATTTTAACCTTGTCGCCGGAATCCAAAAATTCAAAAACTTTTTTCATTTTGATTTGCAAATCGTTTTCTTCGATAAATGGTTTTACCCATACATCGCGCATACCAACGGTTTTTTGATTCTTTTTAGCCTCGGCCGCACGTTTTTTCTGGTCGTATTTATATTTGCCATAATCCATAATTTTTGTGATTGGTGTGTCACCATTTGCATTGATTTCCACCAAATCCATCCCAGCATTTGATGCCAATTCCAGTGCTTGTGCGGTTGGCATAATGCCCAAATTTTGACCATCATTTGATATGACCTGGACAGATTTTGCAAATATCCGGTTATTGATACGTGGTCCCATATCGCGGCGATTGTCACGGTTATTCATGTTTGTATAGGCTCCTTTAATTTTTTATTACCTGGTATGGATTATTGAATATATTTATTGGTTTTTCAACATTTTTTGCAATTCTTGTAATGCCGTCCATACATCGCGTTTGGCCGACGGTTTCAGCATCAGGTAATTTGGATGATAAATCGACATAACCGGCGTTCCATTTTCCATATTTGATATGCGGCCATGTGCGTGTGATAATTGAATTCCAGCTATTTCTTGGGCTGGTGTGGCACCAAGTGTTAAAATCATTTTTGGCGATAAAAATTCCAGTATTCTGTTTACAAATGGACGTGTCAGCGCCAATTCATCCGCCGTTGGTGTACGACCACCGGGTGTACGCCAAAATATAATTGGCACAATGGATACCGTATCGCGATTCATACCAATAGCGGACAACATTTTATCCAATAAATCCCCTGCCCCACCGGATAAAACCCTGCCCGTTGCATCATCATCAGAACCCGGCACATCGGTTATGATAACCAACCCATTTGGATTTTTTGCGATATTTGGGAAAACTGTCTGGGTTGCCGCAGCGCGCAACGGATGATTAAATTCCCCAATCATACGAATCAAATTATCCAAATCATTTGGACGCGACGCCATTGATGTGGCCGTTTCAACCGATACGGTTTCCATTGGCGCAATCGGTGGCACAACCGTCACACGCCGAGAATCCGCGGTATTTGTAGATTCTGGGGGTTGTGCGGTATCAACGGTTTTATTTTCAGCATTCCATTTTGCACGCAATACAAACGGGACATCTGTTAATTCCCATTTAACCCCAGCCAGTTCTAAATCACGAATACTGTAATCGTTCATTTTTATATTTTTCCTTGCTTTTGCCCTTGTTTTAGTATAAAATAGACCACGAGTAACAAAAACTCAAGGGAGTATTTTCATGAAAGTAAAAAACTTTGTGTTGTTGGCTGGTATTGCTGGCGTTTTGGCTGCTTGCGGTGGCTCTAATGTCGTTGAACCTGCTGACTTGAATAATCAACGCGTGTTCTTCGCATTCAATTCTTCTGAAATTTCAAAAGAAGCGAACGACAATTTGTTGGCTCAATCTTTGTATATGAAAAATCACGAAGATGTGAAAGTCCAAATTGCTGGTAATTGCGACGAACGTGGTTCCACAGAATACAACTTGGCATTGGGCGCACGTCGTGCAAACGCTGCTAAATCAGTGTTAGTCAAAGACGGTATCGATGCTAAACGTATTTCCACAATTTCATACGGTAAAGAACGTCCTTTGGTCAAAGGTACAGGCGAAGCTGTATGGCAATGGAATCGTAACGCAACAACAACTGTTAAATAATAGTTGATGTAGAAATTCGTAAAAAATACCGGCGATTGTCGGTATTTTTTTGTATTTTTTAACAGTTTTATTATTTGGTTAATTTTTCGATTAATTCGTTCATTTCCAAACGAGTGTTGAATTTCAGCACTATTTGCCCTGCTCCACCGCGGCGCTCTGTGATTTTTACCGCGACACCTAATGATTTTTTAATATCATTTTCCATCTTTTTTATGTCATTGGCGGCAATTGTTTTGTTTGAAATTTGCCGGCCTTTGCCGGATCTTTTTGTATTTTTTACCAACACACCAGCATCCGCCACAGACATTTTTTTATCAACAATTTCGTGTGCCAATTTTTCTGGGTTTGCCGCGACAGCAATTGTACGTGCGTGTGACGCGGACAATTCGCCATCTGCCACCATTTTACGCACAGATTCCGGCAAATCCAATATACGCATAGAATTACGAATATAACTGGACGATTTACCGATTAAACGCGACACATCCGCCATATCATAATTACATTTTTCGATTAAATTTTTATAGGCGGCGGCCTCTTCCATTGGATTTAAATTTTCACGTTGGACATTTTCAATCAATGCAATCTCCATCGCATTATTATCATCTAATTTTTTTACAACCGCTGGGATTTCAGTTAATCCCGCCAATTTAGACGCACGAAAACGACGTTCACCAGCCACAATTTCATAATTATATGGGCGCCCCGTGACCGCACGCAATAAAATCGGTTGCAACACGCCCTTTTCTTTGATTGATGCCGCCAAATCATTTAATTCAGCGTCTTTGAAAACTTTACGTGGTTGGTCAGGATTCGCACCAATTTGCACCAATGGTATTTGCTTTATAACAACACGTTCACCACCGGTTAAAATTGAAATATCAGGGATTTCGCCCATTCCAGCCTGGATATCTGCTAACCCACGTCCCAATCCAAATTTAGATGCCATTTTATTTATCCTCCAATTCAAGTTTATTTACAATTTCGGTTGCAACACGCAGATACGCCTGGGCGCCGGTTGAATTAAAATCATAGAATAATGCCGGTTTTCCGTGGCTGGGTGCCTCGGACACGCGGACATTACGTGGAATCACAGTTTTGAATACGGTGTCACCAAATGTTTTACGCACATCATTTTCAACATCACGCGTCATAGCATAACGTTTATCATACATGGTTAACAACACACCCAAAATATGTAATTTTGGATTCCATTTTTGCTGTACTATATTGATAGTACTGACTAATTGACGGATACCTTCCAATGCAAAAAATTCACATTGTAACGGTATAATCACACTGTCGGCGGCATTTAACGCATTTAATGTCAAATGTCCCAATGCAGGCGGGCAATCCAGCAATATAAAATCATAATAATCCAAAATTGGTTTTAATGCATCACGCAGCCGATATTCGCGATTTTCAACATCCAGCAAGTCAACCTCGGCCCCGGCAAGTTCCAGACCCGATGGCAACAAGTGTAAATTTGGTACCGCAGTTGTTAAAATATTATTAGCAATATTATCCGTTCCCATAATTACACCATAGACATTTTGTTTATATTGCGCACGAACGAACCCTAAACCCGTACCGGCGTTTCCTTGTTGATCCAAATCGATTAATAATACGCGTTTTTTTATTGCGGCCAACGACGCACCAATATTTATCGCAGTTGTTGTTTTACCAACACCGCCCTTTTGATTCGCAAAAGCTATTATTTTCGTCATTATAAATTCACTTCCTTTTTTTTCATTTGAATAATATGCAAATTTATACGATTCGGTCAAGCAATATAAAATTTGTACACAAAAATCACGTTATTTCAAATAATTATTTTTTATTTCATATGAAATATTGATATTTTTTTAACAAAATTATTCATACCGGTATTTTTATAAAAAACACCGGCGAATACCGGTAAAGTTTTTAACAATTTTATTAATATTAAATTATTTTAAATAAATTGCCGGCATTTGCCGGCATAAATTTTCAAATTTTATTTATTTTCAACAAGTTAACTGTTATTTCATATGAAATCACCGGCCTTTTTTAACATTTATAATAAAACCATCGCCAGTTTTAGATGGATATAATTTAAAATCAAACCTGTATTTTGTTTTAGCCAAGTTAATTTCGTTTGTTATATCGCGACCTTTTAACAAAAATAATTCATAATTTGTTTTACCAACATAATCCAAAATTTTTATCAATGGCGCAAAAGCACGCGCAGTAAAAATATATTTTTTGTTTTTTGGTAATGCCGCAATATAATCTTCGACCCGACCATGATAGATAGTTAAGTTATCAAGATTCAATTGTTTTTTAACCTCACTCAAAAACATAACCTTTTTACCAATTGATTCTGTGGCGATAACATGCCAGCCCAAAATCGCAAGAACAACCGATGGGAACCCTGCCCCGCTGCCTAAATCAATTACCTCACAATTTTTGGGTAAAAAATCCGCCAATTGTGCAGAATCCGCGATATGCCGGTTATCGATATCGTTTAATGTACTGGGCGCCACCAGGTTCATACGCGATGACCATTCACGCAAAATATTTTTATATAAATTAAATTTATCTTGGTTTTCCATAAAGATTATTTTAACATATGAAAGTCATGAAACCAATAAAAACTTTATTTTGGGTGTCGGGGGGATTGCTTGCCGTGTTGGTGGCGATTTCTTTGATGCACACCCCGGGCGTCACGATTGAAAATCGTGGCAAAATTCCAACAACCAGCTATGGCGCCTTTTTGGCTGCGCAACATGCGTTGTACACAAATAATTTCGATAAAGCCGATGAGTTTATTGCGGAAATAGATCCGGCCGCCGTCGAATATAAACCTGTACAAGAAGTGCGTGTTTTAACGGACTTTTTAAATGGAAAAATACCGGCAAATACCGACAATTTATCCAAACAAAAAAACATTGTTGCACGTGTTGTCATGGATGCCAAATTGGTAACAGACGGTAAATGGAATGACGTTTATTCTAAACATAAAAATGATAAAATGCGTATGATGGCGCCATTGCGTATTTGGTCTGGGATTGCGACAAATCATATAACATTGACATTCAAATATATTGATTCTTTGGATACGAACCCATCGTGGCAGGCGTTTTTACGCGGTCAAATCTATGCAGAGCAGGGCAAAATTCAAAAAGCTGTCGAGGCATTTGATAAAGTCCGTCCTGAATTTATGAATATCAGCGATTATTTGTATTTAATGTCTTTTTATAAGCATAATGATTTAACAAATAAGGCAAATAATTTGCGGACTAAATTCACAACAAAGCCCGGCAGTATGTTTATGGCCGGATATACTGATGTTCCAGATTGGTCAAAATATGCAGGGTACAAAAATCAATTAGCGTTTAATTTTGTTCAAACGGTTGCACATACCCAGAATTTAAGTCGGTCTGATTTGTCGTTATTGTTGTTACATTTTGCGAAAAATGTTGGTGACGAAAACCAAATTCAACATGATGCGATAAATTATCATTCTGGGCTGTTTATGATATCAAATATGGGGAATTACGGTAAATATTTCCAAAATATCAGTGAAACCAGCCCGTATTATCCATTTGTAAACTTACGATTAGCAGAATTAAACCACGATGAACGCGCCATTCGTCGCGCCATAGATGCGCAACCACTATTTATGCCTGCGGTGAATTTATATGTCGGTTGGCAAATACAAAAGGGTGACAAGGCCGGCGCATTAAAAACCATCAATAATGCGTTAAATAATGCGGATATTTCCACCAGTGCGCGTGCGTATTTATATAAAATGCGTGCCGAAACAAACTTTATATTTGATGATTTCGATGCATCACAAAAAGATTTGGATTCTGCATTTAATGTAATTCAAAAACCAGACCCAGATATATTCAGTATCCAGGCGAGAATTTGGGCGGCAAAGGGCGAAAATCTGGACAAAGCATATGCATATAGTTTGAGTTTAGTTCAATTTGCACCCACAGATACTTGCACTTGGGATACTTTGGGTTATGTTATATGGGCGCGCGAAGGACTGACCGCTGCATTGGATATAGTGGAAAGAGTAGGGGAGTTTGCAAATTCTTGCTCTGCATTATTTGAACATTTGGGCGATATGTATGTTGCGGCCGGCGAAGATAACAG
>Ga0265298_10003344_pt1 | contig 21311 bp, 14 predicted proteins | sample AusTroGonzalo_MG_3_FD_193486 | JGI IMG/M metagenome (GOLD analysis project Ga0265298, IMG submission 193486) | Bovine rumen microbial communities from tropical cattle in Woodstock, Queensland, Australia - Gonzalo_01 | ecosystem: Host-associated > Mammals > Digestive system > Stomach > Rumen ...
ATACTATATCACAGAAGGGAAGGGATTGACTATTATTTCTTTCTGAACTTTCTGATTCCCGCAGCGATCGCCAGCAATGCCAGGGCAAGCAGCAGGTACGGCCAGACGACGAGCAGGAAATCTCCCATGTCCGCAAAGAAACCGCTGAGTCCGGAGCGCTCTGCCGAAACCGGCGCAGACGCTTCGAATGCAGGTTTCTCCGCTGCGGGAACCGCCGACGCGGATACCGCTTCGGGCATTTCGACTGCAGGTGTCTCCGCCTCAGGAGCTGCCGACGCAAATACCGTTTCGGGCGCTTCTTCAGCCATTTCCATCTCGGGGGCCTCTTCAGCGTAATCCGCTTCTTCGGCCCTCTTTGTCATGACAGTCTGATTGGCGACTTTCCGCTCAGGCGCTTCAGCGGCTGATTCCATGGCGGAGTCCGTGACGGCATAGTCCGCTTCTTCAGCATAATCCGCCTCTTCGACCGTTTCCGTCATGGCAGCCTGATTGTCAGCTTTCCGTTCAGGCGCTTCAGCGGCTGATTCCATGGCGGAGTTCATGACCAGGCTGCCTGCCTCTCCGGCAGCACCCATGGCGGCATAGTCCGCCTTTCCGGCATCGTTTGCTTCTTCGGCATCACCTGCCGCATTGAGGGAACCGTTCTTTTCCGTTTCCAACACGGTGACGGCCGGTTTGCTTTGCGGCAGGATGGTTTTCCGGGAAGAACGGTACACGAATGTTCCGCCGATCAGGAACACAAACACCGCGGCCAGGCTAAGCAGCTTCGGCCACAGGGAAACGGGAGCGACGACAGGCGTTTCCGGCTGTTTCTCTTCCGGTTTTCCTGCCTGTGTGCGCACCGCGCTTACCCACTTCCCATGGAAGTCCGCAGGCATCGGGGGCACATCTTCCGCCATATCCGCCAGCAGCTGATCCAGATTCAGTTCTGCCCGACTCATGTCCGCGACCTCCTTTCATCTTTTTTGACGCCGGAGGGAGAAGAAAGTTCCTGCCCGGACGACAATATCTCTTTCAGTCTTGCTTTTGCCCGGTTAACACGGCTTTTGAGGGTGCCCTCCGAGACATCCAGCATCCGGGCTGCCTCCTCGTAGGTCACACGCTCGAGCTGCGTCAGGACCAGGGCATCCCGCTGATCCTCCGGCAACAGGGCGATTGCTTCCCGCAGGCGGCGGCGCTCGTCCATCGCGATGACTCGGTCCTCTGTCCCCGGGGAAGTATCCGCAGGGTCAAAACCCTGGTCTCTCATCGGTTCCATCGAAATACTCCTGTCTCTCTTTTTCTTTCGCAGCCAGTCCAAACAGCAATTGGCGGCAATACGGTAAACCCAGCTTTCAAAAGCGCAGTCTTCCCGATAGCTTTCCAGACCGCGCCAGACACGGATCATCGCTTCCTGACCGCAGTCTGAAGCGGTTTCCCGATCCCCGGTATAGTGCCAGCAGACCCGCCAGATCAGCTGCTCCAACGGTTTCATCAACTGTTCGAATGCCTCCGGATCACCACGCTGAGCACGGCGAAGCAGCAATTCATCCATGCACATTCCTCCTGATTTTCTTGCAATCCGCTTTCCTATATGATAGCATAGCTTTGGGTTTTTCGCCAATATTCCGCGCGCGTTTTCGTCCGGCGGAGGATAAAAAATCAGGCCGGGAGCTGCTATGATCCAGACAGAGAATACCGCTATTGTGCTGCGGTATGTCAATTACCGGGATAATGACCGGATGGTCACGCTGCTGTCCCCTTCCAGGGGGCGTGTCGACGCGATTATCCGCGGCTGCCGGAAACCCAGGTCCCATAACCTCAACGCAGGCGAACTCTTTGCCCTGGGCGACTACATGATGCACGAAAACGGAGGGCATATCACCATAACCTCCGTCCGCCTGATCGAAACCTTTTACCCACTGCGAAACGACTATGACCGGCTGACGTGCGGCATTTACCTGCTGAACCTTGCCGAAGCCGTGAGCGAACCGGAGCAGCCGGAACAGGAGCTGTTTATGCTGCTGCTGCACACGCTGAGCCGCCTGACGTTCTCGGAACAGGAGCGGAAGCCGTTGCTGGCCGGGTTCCTGCTGCATTTCTCCGCCTGCCAGGGCTTTAAGCCCCGGCTGAACCACTGCGTTTGCTGCGGAAAGCGGATGGAAGAAGGAGAGCCGGCCTTCTTCGACAGCGAGGAAGGAGGCATCCTGTGCGGGGCGTGTCGCTGCCGGAAGGACCAGACACCGGTGACCCTGGAACAGCTTCGGTGGATGCGCATGGCGCTGGAAACCGGCTCTGCCGGCTGGGTGAACACGCCGGAAGCCACGGCGCCTTTTTCACTTCTGCGAAAATACGTGGAAGAGCGGCTCGGCCGACGGATCCGCAGCGCAACCATGCTGCCGGACTAACGGAAAAACCAGGAAGCGTATCGGAAGAATCATGAGGAGGAACGAAAAATGAAGCGCTTTTTAATGCTGATCACAGCCATGACTTTATTCCTGACGGCCGCCTGCACCGCAACGGCGGACGGGGTAACGTTCAAAACGGCTTACTTCACCATGCAGATGCCGGAAGGATGGGAGATCGACACTGACGATCTGGAGAAAAAAGAAGGGGAAGAAACCCTCGGATTCTTCGGCGTTGAACTGCCGGAAGGAATGCTGATCGGGGGCGCCTATCTGGTCTATTACGAGCAGTTGAAGGATATCGCCCTGTGGAACTCCAGCGAGGAAGAACTGAAGGAATATACGGAGGCGCTGCTGGATGAATTTGCAGACAATAATCCCGAACTGATCGGAACCGTAATGGCGGGGCGGATTCCCCTGGTGCTGATCAAAGGAGCTGACGCGGACGGCGAATTTCTGTACGCGGATACAATGACAAACGGATATGCCGTCGAATTTGAGTTTTTCGTAACGGATGCGGAAGGCGAGAAACAGCTTCCGCTGACGGAGAGACACATCGAACAGGTGAAGACGCTGCTGGCGACGTTTCAGCCTGCCGCCTGACGCCGGAAGAGGACAGGCTGACGCTGCCCGGGGAGGGATCTGAAGTGAAAAAACCGTTCTGTCTGCTGCTGACTGCCGTGCTGCTCGGCTTTCTGTTTCCGCGGATTCTGCCGACCGGGCGGGCAGAGGAAAGCGAACTGACGATCCTGGCCTATATCTGCGGATCAGATCTGGAAAGCAGGAGCGGCGAGGCCAGTGCTGACATCCGGGAAATGGTTTCTTCCGGGATCGGTAACATCGGCGAAGTAACGGTTTTGCTGGCAACCGGCGGCGCGTCTCAGTGGAACGGATATGATATTTCTTCCCGGAACGTCCAGTATTACAGGCTGGAAAAAAACGGTCCCGCCCTGCTGAAAGACGCAGGACGGATGAGCATGGGAGACGCAAAGACCCTGAGTTCGTTCCTCTCATTCGGCCTCTCGGCGGCTCCCGCGAAGCGCTACATTATGGTGTTGTGGGATCACGGCGGAGGACCCGTATTCGGCCTGTGCAACGACGAAAACTACCGGGATGAAAGCCTTTCCCTGGCTGAACTGAAAACCGGCCTTTCGGACGGACTGAAGGGAAAGAAACTGGACATCATCGGCTTTGACTGCTGCCTGATGAACTGCGTGGATCTGTGTTCGGATCTGTACGGCCTGGCGGATTATTCCGTGCTGAGCCAGGAAATTGTCAGCGGAACGGGACTGGATTACGACGGCTGGATGAAACCGATCAAAGAGGAGCCGACCCTTTCGTCCGAAAAAATCGCGATGCTGATGGCCGAAACCTATGTGGCGGAGAATTCCAGGGGACGGGAGACGTCAACAGCTACCATGACGGTGGTCGACAACGAAAAAATGCCCGCGGTGATGCAGGCGACCAACAGGTTCAGCGACGCGCTTGCCGTCCTGGCGGAGAACAGGCTGGCCGACGTGGTCCGGCTACGCGGGCAGCTGACTTCCTTCGGGGAGTTTATGGACGAGGACGCATCCGACCTTGTGGATGTGGCCGATCTGTGCGACGCTTTTTCGGCGCTGCTGCCCCAGGAAAGCGCGGAGCTGAAACAGGCGGCGCAGCAGGCGGTCTGCTACAACTGCACGACGGGGGATATCGCCGAGTATGCGCACGGGCTGTCTTTTTTCCTGCCTTATCAGACCGTGACCAAAGACAGGAAGGAAATCCTGGCCCATTACAGCGGACAGACCGATTCGTACGCCGCGCTGGCAACTGCCATGACCAGCCAGATCGCTTCCTCCGGCTACGCCATGACAGCGTCTTCCTATTCGCCCAACAACCTTTACAGCAGCAACAACAATACCTGTTCGGGTTCCTTCTGTGACATCTGGGACGGGTATTACGGAGACTACTGCAGTTTTGAAGACGCTTACAGCGCATGCGGAGGGAACATCTGGAGCGGACTGAACACTTCCGGCGGTTCGATCTGGGACGGTCTTGCCCAGGCCGGCGGCATCTGGAACGGCTTTGAACAAACGGAGCCGGACACAACCCTTTCGGTAAGCGGCATCTGGAGCGGCTATGAACAGGCGGAACCGGACGCAACGCCTTCCGTGGGCAGCATCTGGAGCAGCCCGGATGAGACGGGGAACGAACCCGCGGCAACGGAGCCTCCGCTCCAGGCCGTAGCGTCCACTGCGCTGAACAATGTCTGGGCCGGACTGCTGAACCAGGGGAACGATTACTACCAGCCCGGCGAAGAAAACCAGAACGTAGTGGCAGGCGTCAGCGAGGGAGTGACCGTCGAAAACGTGATGGAAACGGCCGGCAGCTACTTTTCCTCGGTTCCGATGACCGCACAGATGATCTATTCCATCCAGCTGAACAAGGAGGATCTGAACCAGCTGTCCACCGCCAGCGGCGTTCTGACCAAAGAAGAGGGAGAGGAAACGATCCGGCTGGGGAACATGGGGAAGACGACCATCGACTGGTCAACGGGCCTGATCCTTTCCATGTTTGACGGTTCCTGGCCGATGCTCGGAGGGCAGATGGTCCGGGCGGAATACCTTTACGGCGAGGAAAACGGGGAAGTGCGCTTCGTCGTTCCCGCCCTGATCAACAACCTCAAAATGTACCTGCTGTGCAACCTGACCGCTGACGGAAAGACGGAGCTGATCGGTGCGACCCAGGGCTATGACGCGAACGGATTCGCAATCCGCGGATCGATTCCGCTGGAAGCGGGTACGACGGTTTATCCGCTGTTTACGGCCGTATCCGCAGACGGAAGCGAACGGGAATACCGGGGAAACGCAATCATCATTCCCGAAGAAGGGATCGAACTGAGCTGGGAGAAAATCCCGGAAGGAAGTTACAGGTACTGCTTCGGACTGACAGACCTGTCCGGACAGGTTCATTATACGGAAAGCGTCACGCTGGATTTCTGAGCAGACCGGACACCGGAAAAGGCGGACGGGCGATGAAGGCAAACTGTGTGATTGCTTTTTATATGCCCCTGTGCTGCCTGTTTTTGACTTTATAGCGGTACATTCTCTCATCGGTTTCACTCAGCGCGTTATCCAGGCTGATTTTTCTGCAGTCGCTGAATACGGCGCAGCCGATACTGGCCGAAAGCGGGTACGGTTTTCCCGCACTTTCCGACGCTTTCGCAACCGCTTCCCTGAATTCCATGGCTCTGGCTGCTTCATCCTCTCTGGTATACGACCCGATACCGATCAGGAAAAATTCATCGCCGCCGCTCCGGACACAGATTTCATTGCTTTTCGCAACGGACATCAGAACGTTGCACACGGTGATAATCCCGAAGTCTCCTTCCGCATGGCCAAAGGTATCATTCACATACTTCAGTCCGTCCATATCCACCACGCTCACGAACAGGGAATCCGATTCCCCTGCTTCCGAGAGCATGGATTTGTACATTTCGTACATGCCCCTGCGGTTATAGGCCCCCGTCATCGCGTCCCGGACAGAAAGAATCTCCAGCCGATCCTTGGACCGAGCCATTTCCAGGGCATTATTGATATACCTGAGCCAGTTCCGATAGACTACGTTGATTACGGGCTGGGAACAAAGCTCCCGCTGCAGGACGGTAAACCCCAGCAGCGCACCGTCAAAATGCACCGGCGAGAAATAAAAGACAGAAGCTTTGTCTTCCGACCTCTCCAGGCAGGGCAACATTTTCCCGGTACGGAAGGTTACAGCATCCTGCTCCCTGCAGAACGCGGTATCACCCACCCGGGAACTGGCGACACAGAGCTGCATCTTTTCGGGATATCCTTCATAGAGTTCATCATCCATGTCCTTCCAGTTTTCCTTGAGGCAAAGGTAGAAATTCCGGTAAGGCCTGAGCAGATCAGCATAATTATAGATGTGCTGAATACATTCTCCCGGTGATTTCGCAGCGGTAAATCCCTCCATGACGTAGCTTTCCATAAAGGTTCCGAGCCCTACCCGGTCGTTCTGCTCTTCATCCGCCTTGTTATAAGTGCTGATATAGAGAGAATTCCGGAAATTCATGATCATATAGGCCGGATCGGTCCGGCACCCGCAGCTTGCGCCTGCATGAAATCTCGCGGAAGCATCCCGGATATAAGGGATCAGCTCCGCTTCCGGATCTATGGCGGCTCGAAGGTAGTCCACCGCGTTTGCCCCCATTTCCACGTCCGCCGGCTCAAAAGACGCCACAGTCGTCAGATTAATAGCCCCTTCATCCGAGGAATCAAAGCCGATGACAAGCACATCTTCCGGAACGCGAACCCCCAGGCGGTCCAGCCGATCGACCAGGCCCATTGCCATATAATCGCTTGCGCAGATGACGGCATCCGGGCAGGATATCTCGTGCCCCGCGATTTTTTTTGCCAGAGCATCACCGCTGAAGTAATAGAAATCACCATAGACAATATGTTCCGGCAGAACTTCCAGACCGTGCTTCCCAATCTCGTCGAGATAGAGGGCGAGCCTCGACTCCGCAATCTCATTTCCTTCCGGCCCTGTGAGGATGCAGAGCCTGGTCCGCCCGTGCACCTCAATCGCATGTCTGCACTGCTCCCGGATTGATTCCTCGTTATTGTTCGGGATCAGCGGGATGCCTTCCACGGGATATTCCAAAGTGCATACGGGGAGCTTTTCACAGCGGGCAAGCCGGGAAGCCAGCTTCTTCAGCGTCCTGTTTTCCGGATCCCCGGTCAGGGAAACGCTGTCCAGGATTATGCCGTCGAGTTCATCGAAATTGGCTAACTGATAGATGTTCGCTTCTCCCTGAACATAACGATCATGAGGGAAAGAAAGATGCACGCTGGAAGCAAACACAAAAAGATCATAATTATACCGTTCACACTGACACATGACGCCTTCAAGAATTCTCCGCGCATGCGTCGTTTCCGGATACGCAGTAAAGAGTCCGATCCGTTTCCGTCTGTTCATCCCATTCTCCTCCGTCTGCATGGTTTTCCGCGGGTCCGGTCATGTTTCTGCCAAAGGAACAAACTGAAAGCCATGCCCGTCGGCAATTGCGCTGTACAGACAATCCGTATGCTTTCCGATCCGCAGATAATGCGCCATTACGTGTTCGGCTGTCAGGGGCATATCATAATTCATGATATCCGTTTCAGCCACCCATCTGCATTTGCCTTCCTTTGATCTGAGGTGATCATAATGTTCAGGCCTGAGATTCGCGAAAAAATAATAATTCTGCCGGATTTCGCCATCGACATTCCGCAAACCGATATACCGTAGCTTCAGATCAGTCAGATCCTCTTCACGGAGATTAAGCTCCTCCCGCAGTTCGCGAAGAACGCAGGCTTTCGGATCATTGAGTTCATCCTTCTCAAAATGCCCTCCGGCTGAGGCAATCCACTGGTTGGAAACAACCCTTCCTCCCCGGCGGTACAGCAGAAGCATCTGCCCGTTGCATGAAAGGTAGATGCCTGTCATGTTTCTCAGCTTCATCAGACAGTCCCCTCCGGTTTGCCGAATTCGCAAAAGCCTTGACGTCCATGAATGCGCTGCCCGGTATGTTAACGGCTTTGCCGATCATGATTCATGCACAGACCGGCCGCATTCCATCCAGGCAGGCCGCAGCGTGTCGTCTTTCTCAAGGATACCACAAATTGCCTTTGAAAACAAACAGGCGCATGGTATAATCAACCTATCTATTCCCCGGTTGAAAGAGGGTTGAACCGTGCCGAAATTCAATGCATCCCAGGCGGAAGCGATCAGGGCCAGGAACCGGAATATCCTGGTTTCCGCGGCTGCCGGTTCAGGAAAGACCACTGTCATGGTGGAGAAGATCAAAGAGACGCTGATCCGGGATCCGGAGGCGTCCATTTCCCAGTTCCTTGTGATTACCTTCACCAGGGACGCGGCCCGGAACATGAAGGACAAACTGCGGGAGTTGCTGGAGAAAGCGGCACAGGAAGGAATCAGTCAGGCATCCAAAGCGCTGAGCGAGATCGAGACCGCGACCATCAGTACCATCCACTCCTTCTGTACCCAGCTGCTGAAGGAATATAACGACAACGCCGGGGCTACCATGAATCCCCGGGTATTGAAGGACGCGGAGAAGAAGCACATCATGGACGAATGCTTCTCCGACGCCGCGGAACAGATTTTCAGCAACAGGGATAAATACAACTCCGCGGACAGACAGGCTGTGGGTTTCCTGATGACCGCGTTCAGCCCCGACGAGATTCAGAAGATGGTCCAGGATCTGTACAACGTCCTGACGGGCATTCCGGATCCCTTTGATTTCCTTGAAAAGATCGTCCGAGAACCTCCGTATGAACTTTGGAACCGGGAGATCATGACTTCGATTGATCTGGATGTGCTGGGACTGGAAGAATGCCTGTGGCAGGAGCAGGAACTCCTGAAAGAGCCGCAGGCCATGGATTCCTGCTGCGATACGGCACAGGCGGACGCCGACCTGATTGATGCCTTCCTGGAGACGTATGATCACACGGAAGGAATTCAGGAAAAAAGAGCATTGCTTCAGAGTACCGGCGGCGCGTTTGCGAAAGCGCCGACCGTACCCCGCGGGTCAGACGACGAAACCAAAGCCTGGAAGAAACGGTTTGACGGCGTCCGCAACAGCATGAAAGGGTCCGGCGGCATATTCTCCACGGCGGTCAAACGCATTGACGCCATGCTTGACGAAAAAAACGAACGCCTGAACAGGATCATTCAGAAGGAACTGCGGGGACTGGAACTGCTGCTGAGAGAGACCGCCGATCAGTATGAGCAGCAGAAGCTGGAGGCCGGGGCGATTGATTACGCCGATATGGAGCAGACCGCATACCGCATCATGTCCGATCCGGACAAGCGGAACGAACTTCTGGCCAAATACAGGTACATCTACGTGGACGAATGCCAGGACGTTTCCGGTATTCAGTATGCCATCATCAAAGCCCTGACCGGCCCCGGGCACCAGTTCTTCATGGTCGGGGACATCAAGCAGTCCATCTACGGATTCCGCCACGCCGAACCGGGTCTGTTCGAGCATGAACGGCGAACCTATTCGGACGACGCCGACGCGACAGCGCGCCGGATCTTCTTCATGGACAACTACCGCTCCTGCAAAAGCGTCGTGGATGCCGTGAATGAGGTATTTACGGAAGCCATGGACGAGCGGATCACGGACATGAACTACATGCCGGAAGACAACCTGCGATGCAACATCGGGGGAGACTTCGGACCGGTAGAAGTCTTCCTTGTCCAAAAAGGCGATGAGGACGCGGACAAACTGGAAGCCCAGTGCGAAGCAGCGGGCCGGTACATCCGGAGCCTGATTACCCCCTCGGCTGAAACGAGCAGCAGGGAGCATTACCGGTACAGGGATATCGTCATTCTGGTGAAAGTTGCCAGGGGTACGGCTTCCGCCATTGCGGAGCACCTGAAAAAGATGCATATCCCGGCCATGTATGAAGGTGCGGCGGACTTCTTCGGAATTGCTGAAGTAAAGGCTTTCCTGAGCCTGCTGACCGTGATCGACAACCTGCACAACGACGACGCCCTGGTCGGAACACTGATTCATACACCTTTTCTGTTCACGGAAAGCGACCTGGCGGATATCCGGCTGGAGAAGAATGAAGCCGTTCCGTTCTACGAAGCCTTTGAGCTGTGCGCGGAACGGAACGAGAAACCGGTGGACATCCGCTGCAGGCAGGCCGCCGACCAGCTGAATGCATGGAAAAAGATCAGCGAAGGCATGCCGGTTCCGGATTTCATCTGGTGGCTGATGCGGGAAACCGGCATATATGCCGCCCGCGGAGCCTGGCCGGACGGGAAAGCGCGGCAGGCAAACCTGGATGCGCTGTATCAGAGAGCACTGGACGGGCAGAAAGCCGGAAACATGCGCCTGTCAGACTTTATCAACAGCCTGCGCGAAGCCAGTGAAACAAAGCAGAGCGACAGCGACGATCATCCCGCGATGGGCGCCGGGGACAACTTTGTGCGCATCATGACCATGCACAAAAGCAAAGGCCTTGAGTTCCCGGTGGTCATCCTCATGGACCTTCAAAAGAGCATCCGCAGAAAGCGGAATGACGAAAAGCTACGCATCAGCGTTTCTTCTTCCGGCGGCGCGTTGGGCCTTTACCTTCCCGCCATTCAGCGCAGGAAACACAGCATCATGGATTCCCAGGGCAAGGATGCCTTTGACATCCAGGCCCTGCGGAAGAATATTTCAGAAGGCACGAGACTCCTGTACGTAGCCATGACCCGGGCGATGCAGAAGCTTTGCCTGATCGCTTCCTACAGGGAAGGAGACGAAAAAAGGTGGATGAGTCAGAGCCGGGCTGTCCGAATCCGGAAGACAGACAGCATGCTGGATATGATCATGCCTGCCGTACTTCAGAGAGTGAAGCTGCCGGACGTCGACGAAACCAACGAGGACGATCTCTGGCGGGTTTCCTGCGTCTCCGGAAAAGTTATTGAAGAGGCTGAGGAAATCGCGGATACCGTGGACTCCCGGATTGAAAGCGTCCTCGAAAACGATGAACCCATGCTGCTGTTCACGCCGGAACACGCGGAACCCGCACCGCTGAAGACCAGCGTTACAACCCTCACCCGGCATGTGCTCCCCCTGAGTGACGCGGACAGCGAAGAAACGCTCGAGGACAAACGGAAAACAGAAGAAGCGGTCCGGACGTTCCGGCTCAGCTCCGTCGCTTCCAGACCGGCATTTCTGGAGGACGAGCAGGAAAACGCCGAGGCAGTCAGCATCGGAACCGCGACCCACCGCTTTATCCGGCTGATTAACCTGGAGGAGCTACGGAAAGAAGGCGCCGACGTTCATCAGGTAATCCGCGACGAGATGACGCGGATGAGAACAGCGCGCATCCTGACAGAAGACGAAGCAAAAATGATCCGATTGAACGGAGTCGTCGCTTTTTTCCGGAGCGATCTCGGGAAGCGGATGCTGCAAAGCAGCGAGATCAAACGGGAAGCCGCATTCACCATGCGGATTGATCCGCACGGCTCCACCATGGTTCAGGGAATTATTGACTGCGTCTTCAGGGAGAACGGCGAATGGATTCTGATCGACTATAAAACCGACCACGATACCGCTCCGGAAACCTTTGTTCCCAGGCACGAGATGCAGATGAACTGGTATCGGGCAGCCATTGAGCGGCTTACCCGGGTGAAGGTAAAGGAAATGTGGCTGTTTGCGCTTCGCGCAGGCAAAGCATGGCCCGTCGAAAGGAGGGATGTCTGATGGCGTTTATCCGCGTTGTTACGACCCGGGCGCCCGGACTGATCCCGAGCCTGATCAAGGAAATAGACAAGGCCTCCAATCCGGTGGTTCTGATTCCGGAATCCTTTACGCTTGCCTGCGAAACGGAAATCGTGAACCGGAGCCGCGACGGAGGCATCTTCGACCTGAAGATCTTCTCTCCGAGCTCCCTGATCCGTGAAGTCCGGGAACTGACCGGACGCGGAGACAGGAAACCCATCTCCGGCGACGGACAGAACATGATCATTTCCCGGATTCTGCATCATCACCGGGAGGACCTGCAATATTACCGGGATGCCGTGGCACAGCCGACCCTGGCCGCAAAGATCGCCGGACAGATCGACGATTTCACCCGGGCCAAACTGACGCCCGAATTTCTGAGACAGTACAAGCCCGCCAGCCGCCGCACGGAAGCAAAACTGGAAGATGTCGCACGGATCTGGCGTGAATATCAGCAGATCCTCGAAAGGGGATTTGAGGATACGGTCGGCCAGTGGATGTCGGCGGTCGGGATGATTCGCCAAAGCGGGATTGTTCAGCACAGTCAGCTGCTGATCTACGGGTTCGACTATATTACGCACGATATCCTGAATCTTGTGGAAGCCGCCTCCACGGATGACGGTTACGGCGCTGATGAGATCGTGATCGGGCTGATCAGCGACGATACAGGTCCTGACCGCGGAATTTTCAAAGCAGCCAATGATTCTGTCCGGGCCCTGACCTTTTTCCTGAAACGGAAAGGTACGAAATACTCCGTTCAGCGGGAAGAAATCACGGTGCAGAAAGATGCGGGCATCGCCTACGCAGCGAAGAACATCTATGCGCTTGGCGCCTTCGGCAGCGCGAGAATCTATCAGGACGGGGGGAGGCCGTACGTTATCCGGGAAGATCCGGGCACGGTTCAGAAAGCAGCCATGGCTGAGCTGGCCAGGACCTGGGTTCCGGATCTGTCCCATGTCCGCCTGTACTACGCGAAAAACTCCTATCTGGAATGCCAGCATGCCTGTCAGACCCTGATCGACTGGCATCAGGCCGGCATTCCCTGGGGTGATATGGCGATCGCAGTCTGCGAACAGAACACGCTTCCTTCCCTGCTGCCGCTGACGCTCTCCGCATCCGGGATTCCATTCAACGCAAAACAGGACCAGCCGATCCTGATGAGCGGATACGCGCAGTATTTCCTGTCCCTGCTGAGGATTCTGCGGCTGAATTTCTGCCGGGAAGACGTGCTGCGTCTCATCAAGACCGGTTTTACGGACATGACCCCCAAAGAAATCATGGACATGGAAAACTATGCCCGGGAGAACGGCATCCATCGCGGCAGGTGGCTGAAACCGTTCCATATTCCCGAAACAGAAAGCAGGAAAGAAAAAGTACAACGGCTGGAGGATCTCCGGCAAAAGCTGATTGATCCCATTGCGGAACTGAAAAAGAATCTGTCCCGGAAAGGCTGCAGCGGCAAACAGGCCGCAACCCTGCTTTTTGCGTTTATTACGGAGGCCAAAATCTATGACCGCCTTCAGGCGCAGGAGGACGTTCTGGCTTCCGAGGGCGACGATCCGGGGATCGACAGAAACCGGCAGGTATGGACCGCCGTCAATGAGTTGCTCGATACGGCGGCGACATTTATCGGCGACGAGCCGATTCCGCTGCATGACCTATGCGCGATGCTTGAGGCATCCATGGCGTCGGGAAAGATCAAATCCCTGCCGCAGCTTTCCGGCGCAGTTATGGTCGCGCCCCCGCAGATGTTCTTTTCATCCGGGATCGACTGTATGATCGTTATGGGCCTGCAGGAGAATGAGATTACCACCGGCGCGAGCATTCTCTCCGAACATGAGCGCAGCCGGCTGGAAGCATTCATTGAAGAAGCAAACCGGCAGTACTACAAAGCGTTGAAAACCGAAGATTACGACGAGCCGGAGAGGGGAGAAGGAGAAAAAAAGAAAGCGGAAAAGACCGCGGAAAGACCGTACAGCAAAATCGGCCAGTCGCTGCTGGACCTTGCCGCCCGCCAGAAACAGGACGTTTATCAGGCGGTATCCCTGGCCCGAAAGGAACTGATGATTTCCTGCTCCAGCGCCAGACCCAGCGGCGGCGTCATGGTGCCTTCCGCAGCTTTCAGGCGGCTGGCAAAAGCCGTGGAGGAGACCAATCCGGGGAACGTAACCGGCGGCCTCATGGAAACAGACATTCGTCCCTTTGCTCCTGCCTTCGCGCTGGAAGCGCTGGCCGTCAGGCTTCGGGAAACCAAAGACAGCAAGGACAGCTTCCTGCAGGGCGATTCCCCGGAGGACGCCCTCTGGAGGAATGCCCTCAGCTCTTTGTACAGGACGGACGAATGGAAAAAGAAAACCGAAAGCGTCCTGGACGGATTGCACGTTACGGTACCGTCTGCCAGGATTTCGCCCGGGCAGGCCCGGAAACTCTATATCACGCACGGTATGACCATTTCCCGCGTGGAGACCTTCGGTTCGTGTCCCTACCGGCACTTCCTGCAGTACGGACTGGGCCTGGTTCCGACCGGAACCTATGCCTTCCAGCGAAATGAACAGGGGACGTTCAACCATGACGTGCTGCAGATGTTTCTGGACAGAGCCATGAGGCTTCCGGAATGGCCGAATCTGGACGAGGAAACACAAACGAAACTCCTGAACCAGATCCTGAAAGAGCGTGTGAAGAAATGGGACGGCGGGATCCTGACCTCGGATACGATGCATCGGTATCAGGGCGCGGGGATCATCCGCGGCGTCCGGACATCCATCGCAAGCATGATGCGTTCATTCCGGCAAAAGCCGCACTTCCTGCCCATGGCCGCGGAGGTTCCGTTCGGTACGGCCGGGGAGACCGGAAGAAGCGGTATCCCGGCGATTCAGATCAGAACGTCTGACGGGGACACGGTTGCTTTCTCAGGCCGGATTGACCGGATCGACGTCCTGGAAACCGCGGAAGGAAAGAAATATTTTATGATCGTGGACAACAAAATGTCCCAGAAGGAAGTAAGGCAGCATTCCATCGCGGCCGGTCTTCAGCTCCAGCTCCCGCTGTACATCCGGGCGGCGAGGCTGGGACTGAAGGGCTATGAAGCGGCCGGCGGACTCTACCAGCCAATCAGGGACGTGCTGGCGGAGAGTGAAGACACGGATCAGATCAAGAAACAGATCGACAAAGAGCTGCAGACATCGGGAATGATCCTGGACGAAGAACTGATCCGGGAGGCCGCAAAGCCTGTGAAGATTGCAAGAAGGCTGGATACGAACGATACGGTTTCAGCCATCAGTGCTGAGGAACTGTACGCGGTGGAAGAATGCGCGGTCGAAGCGGTTGCCGACCGTGTGACGCAGATCTACAGGGGGGAGGTATCTCCAAGGCCGGTGAAGGACGGAATGGAATCGCCCTGCAGCTGGTGCGATCATCCGAATGCCTGCAGGCACGACAGTACCATCCCTGGCTGTAAGGTTATCGAGATCAATCACGGCCGGGACGCCGGCTGACGCGACGGCGGATGTGCCGTCTCAGACCGTTGACGATTCTTCGACAAAAAGGAACGTATTGTGTTATACTTCAAACATGGGAGGCGATATCAAATGAAGAAGATCGTTTCGGCCGTGCTGGCCGTGGTGATGCTGCTGACTGTCTGCGGGACCGCCGCGGCAGAGCACGAGGCCAGAAAAATGGAAACCGCCGCGGACGCGGATGAATTCATCACGGCATTTCTGGGAGAGCATCCTGAAGAACTGGAAGGCATGTGGACGTTTTCCGCTCAGATGGAAGCCGCGCTCACACAGATGGGCGGAATTGCCGGTCTGGCAAAGCAACTGTCTGCGTTGGGAACGCCCGAAACCATTATGCCGGCGTATGAAGGGGAAATGCGAGGCCTGAAGGCGTTCTATATTCCATGCGCCTTTTCCGCCATGCAGGCGGACCTGATCCTCATCGTTCAGGACGGAGCGATCGCGGGCCTGCAAACCGGTACTTACAGCGGAGAAAAGGAAGAAGCGAAAAAAGAATCCGATCTGTATGAAAGCATCGAACTGGCCCTGCCTGTTCCGTCGCTCGGTGAACTGCCCGGGATCCTGACGATTCCGAAAGGGGATGGACCTTTCCCGGCGGTGGTTCTTCTGCAGGGTTCCGGTCCCAGCGACAAAGACGAATCGGTCGGAAATCTGAAACCTTTCCGGGATCTTGCGGAAGGCCTGGCGGAAAAGGGAATCGCGGTATACCGTTTTGACAAGCGTTCCTATGTATACGGCGCGGAACTGGCGACTGACAAACAGATCACACTGGTTGATGAATATCTGGAGGACGCCGTGAATGCGGTGCAACTGCTTGCTCAGCAGGACAGGATTGATCCGAACCGCATTTATGTGCTGGGTCACAGCCTGGGAGGAAACGCGATTCCGGCTGTTGCGCGGGAACTGGAAAAAGCACCGGTAAAGGCCAACGGGTTCATCATGATGGCTGCCTCCCCCCGGCCGCTGGATGTGCTGATGCGGGAACAGTACGACTTCCTTTATTCCCTGATGCCGGAAATAACAGCCGAACAGCAGGCTGAAAAGGATGCGATTTTTGCGGAGCTGGACAAGCTCCGGGATTTGGATTCCCTGACCGAGGACGATACGGTTGCCGGTGTTTACTCCGCATACTGGAAGTGGCTGGCAGACTACGATATTCTGCAGGCTGCGGAAGAGATCACCCAACCGGTTTTGCTTCTCCAGGGAGAAGAAGACTATCAGGTAACCATGGAAGACTTCGGGATCTGGAAAGGGGCTTTCGACGGAAAGCAAAACCGGCAGATGATTTCCTATCCGGGACTGACCCACACCTTCATCCCGGGACAGAAAACAGAAGGCGCCGCGGTTTATTCCCGTTCCGACAAAATGGAAGCCCGGGTCATTCAGGATATAGCGGATTTTATTGTCCGAACAGGAGGAGAACGGAAATGAAACGTGAACTGGGCATTGCCAGATGCGGACTGGCCTGCTGTCTGTGCTCTGAAAATGAAAAATGCAAAGGCTGCAAGCAGGACGGGTTTCTGGACCTGTCCTGGTGCAAGGATGCCGAATGGTGTGAGAACAGGAAATGCTGCATTGCCAAAGGAATCGATGCATGCTGGGTCTGCCAGGACAGTGCGTGCCGCAAAGGACTGTTTGCCGGCAAGATCAAAGCGCGGGTCTTTACGGAATATGCCCGCCGGTATGGGACGGAAGCGCTGCTGGACCGCCTGGAAGCAAACGAAAAGAACGGTATCGTTTACCATCGTGAAGGGATCATGGGAGATTATGACGATTTTGATGATCCTGAAGAACTGATGGATTTCATCAGGACGGGCAAGAGGTAAGATCCCGACGGGAAGGTCCGCCGGTCCTACGGCATCAGTTATACGGAGAGGAAGGATACCAGAATGCCGGAAAAAGAAATCAGGGATCTGTTTTCCGCGTATCCGGATATTATCTACGGATTCACGGATATCCCGTACTGTTCGTATTATCAATCCTATCATTCCGCCCTGGTATTCGCCGTTCCCTACGGCGAACAGCTGTCTCCGGATGACTATACAGAAGAAAGATTTGAGCAGGGAATCCAAAGCGCCAGAACCAGGCTGGAGTGTATTGTCGCGAAAATCGAACTGATTCTGCAGAAAGACCGGGTCAAATACTGGATTCCTCCGGTGGCACAGGAAAACGAAACCGAACTGCGGGCGCTCTTTTCCTTCAAAACAGCCGCAGCACGCGCAGGCATCGGCTGGTTTGGCAAGAATGACGTGATTATCACGGAGAAATACGGTCCCCGGGTCAGGCTGTCAGCCATTCTGATTGACGAAATCTTTGCATACGGCCGGCCGATCACAGCAGGCAGATGCCCGGACGATTGTACCAAATGCATTGATATATGCCCCTGCAAAGCACTGAAGAACCGGCAGTGGAATATCGATCTGGACCGGTCCGATATCATTGATTATCAGAAATGCAACCGGATGAGGAGCGCCTTCATCAGGAAACTGGGACGGAAAAACGCATGCGGCCTGTGCCTGGCGGCCTGTCCTTTCGGTCGGTCTGAAGCATAGTTCAAGGCATCACGCAGAAATAAGGATCTCGTTTGCAACCTCAGACACAAGATGATAGAATAGGCTTCGTGCCGCATTCGACCGGGAACGAATCCGGAGACCTCCGAAACAGGCGGGACCGGAATGCGGCCGTGAAACACGCAGCAAGAAAGGACAGTCTGAAAACCATGAATCAAAGAGACCTGGCAGAAATCAAAAGACGGCTTAACCCTGACAAGCGCAATCCTTCGCTGATCTGCGGCTGTTATGTCGATTATATCGGGAATCCGATCACGAGCTTCGAGCTCCCGGTCGGATCATTGTACGAGCAGGAAAACGAAAAGTACATGTCCATTTTCAAAAAGGTTCTCTCCGGACAGATCGGACAGACGCTGACTCCCATCGCGTTTCCGGCCGAAAACGACGACCTTCTCCTCCGGGTCAGAGACACGGCGCTTGACGATCAGGAAGCTTTGCAGGCACTTTTCACCCGCCTGATTGCCGGGATCCGGGCGGAACATCCGGATATGCAGTCGGTCGAAGACGCCCAGAATGCCGAAAACTGGCTGATTCTTTTGATGCATGACGATCTGGACGTCCGGAAACGCGACGTGAACGGAGAGATCGACTACGAAAATTCCGACCGCGCTTTCAGCTACATTCTCTGCGCTGTCTGCCCCGTGAAACAGGACAAGCCGGCGCTGAGATATGTTCCCTCCGACAGCATCTTCCATGAACGCGCGCCGGAATGGCTGGCCGGCGCCCCTGCCCTTGGATTCCTGTTCCCGCTTTATGAAGGCGGCGCTGCCGACGTCAACACGATCCTCTTCTTCAGCAGGGACTGCAACGACGCGCACGCGGATTTCCTGAAGGCCGCTTTCAATGTCGAGGCGGAGATGCCCGCGGCGGAGCAGACGGAAAACTTCCAGACGCTGCTCGTTCAGAGCCTGGGCACCGAATGTTCCCTGGACGTGGTACAGGAAATGCACGAAGTCGTTTCCGGCCTGATTGAAGAGCAGGACAGGAACGACGAACCCCTGATGCTCTCCAAACAGGACGTAGCCAGGATGCTGACAGACGGCGGCGTGTCGGAAGACCGGGTCGAAGCCTTCCGGAAGGGCTATGACGCGACCTTTGGGGCAGGCGCCGTTCTTCCGGCCGTCAACGTGGTCACGCCCAAACAGTTCAAAGTGGAAATGCCCAGCGTTTCCATCAAGGTGGATCCCAAACAGGCCGATCTGCTTGAAACACGGGTAATCGACGGCCGCAGCTACCTGCTGATCCCGATTGACGGCGATATCGCCGTTAACGGACAGCCCGTGTTTGCGACCAAATAAACCGGAGACTGTCGACGAACCGGATAAGCCGAAGGCTTGACACTGTGCCGCTCAGGTGGTACATTTCCTGTAAGCGAGGGAGCCTGATTGACTCCCTTGCTTCTTTATTTGCGGCAAAAGGACGGGCATCAGAATGAGTATCCATGAAGAATGCGGCGTATTCGGCGTCATGGCGAAACAGCCGGAGGATGTTGCCGGCCTGGTTTATTTCGGCCTTTATTCCCTTCAGCATCGGGGACAGGAAAGCTGCGGCATTGTGGTCAACGACGACGGCGTTTTCGTTTCCCACAAGGATGTCGGGCTGGTCGGGGAGGTTTTCAGCAGCAGCATCCTGGATTCCTTTCCCAAGGGAACCATGGCCGTCGGGCACACCCGATACGGGACTACAGGGGGAACAAACCGGAACAACTGCCAGCCGATTGAAGTCAATCACCAGAAAGGCCATATGGCGCTGGCGCATAACGGCAACCTTTCCAACGCAGCGGAACTTCGCTCCGCGCTGGAGATGAACGGCGCGATCTTCCATACAACCAGCGATACGGAAACAATTGCGTACATCGTCACCCAGGAAAGGCTGAAAGCTCCTTCCATCGAGGAAGCGCTGAGCAGGACGATGAACAGGCTGGAAGGAGCATACTCCCTTGTCATGATGTCTCCGCAGAAACTGATCTGCGCCCGTGACCCGTACGGATTCCGGCCGCTGTGCTACGGGCAGACGCCGGACGGAACATGGATCATCGCCTCCGAAAGCTGCGCCCTGCACGCGGTCGGCGCGGGCATGATTCGCGATGTGGAGCCGGGTGAAATCCTGATCTTCAGTAAAAACGGCGTGCAGTCACGGCGTGAACACTGCGGGAAAACGCAGCCGCGCCATTGTATCTTTGAGTACATTTATTTTGCACGGCCGGATTCCGTACTGGACGGGATCTCCGTTCACAGCGCCCGTATCCGTGCCGGGGAATGTCTGGCCAAAGCGCATCCGGTCGAAGCAGACACCGTGATCGGCGTCCCTGATTCCGGCCTGGATGCCGCGCTCGGATTCAGCCGCGCTTCCGGCATCCCCTACGGAATCGGCCTGATCAAAAACAAATATATCGGAAGGACGTTCATCGCACCGGATCACAGACTGGATCAGGTCAAGATCAAATTATCCGCGATTGAGGACGTGGTTCGCGGCAAACGCGTGGTATTGATCGACGATTCCATCGTCCGCGGAACAACCAGCGGGCGTATCGTTCAGCTTCTGAGAGAAGCAGGCGCCGAAGAGATCCATATGCGCATCTCTTCCCCGCCATTCCTTCACCCCTGTTATTACGGCACCGATATTGATTCCCGGGAGCATCTGATTGCCTGCCATCATTCCGTGAGTGAGATCGCAGAGATCATCGGCGCGGATTCGCTGGGGTATCTTCCTGCCGGGGAACTGTATACACTGGCCGGAAACGACGTATACTGCCATGCGTGCTTTACCGGAGAATACCCCACAGCTATTCCCGCAGATACACGGAAAGACAGGTTTGAACGCCGCCTTTCCGAATGACCGTACCCGGACGGGGCGGAGCATAAGCTTCGGAAACGCCGCCCGGATGATCTTTTTCGCTATTGAAGTTTTTCCGAATGAGTAGCATAATAAACAGGTCGTAAAAAGATTTTATACGATAATCCGAATGAAAAAATGAAGACAGGGCTGCCGCGGGAGGCGGGAACAGTCCGGGAATCCGGAGGAAAAAATGAAAAAGCCTTTGTGTCTGCTGCTGACTTTTCTGATGATTTTCGGATCAGTGTCTTTTTCCGCCTGCGCAGAGAGCGATCCCGTGGAGAGCATCCTTTCCTCCCTGTCCCTGAGGGACAAGGTCACCCAGATGATGATCGTCTCTTTCCGGATCTGGCAGGAAGTTCCGCCGGAAGGGGAAGAGAAACCGGAAGAAGAGCCGCCCAAGGAGAATATTACGGCCCTGAACGATCCGATCCGTGAAATGATCGGCAGGAATCACTTCGGCGGGATCCTGCTCTACGGGCAGAACTACGTCAACGCGGAACAGACCGTCCGGCTGGTCTCCGACATCCAGGCGACCAACCGGGCCGGCGGCGGACTGCCGCAGATCTTCTTTACGGATCAGGAAGGCGGCTATGTGTACCGGATCAATTACGGCACCATCGGGGTCGGCAACATGGCGCTCGGCGCCACGGGAGAAACTGAAAACGCGCGGATAATGGCGCAGGTCCACGGTGAAGAACTTTCGCTGCTCGGGATCCGG
>Ga0265298_10003345_pt1 | contig 21299 bp, 41 predicted proteins | sample AusTroGonzalo_MG_3_FD_193486 | JGI IMG/M metagenome (GOLD analysis project Ga0265298, IMG submission 193486) | Bovine rumen microbial communities from tropical cattle in Woodstock, Queensland, Australia - Gonzalo_01 | ecosystem: Host-associated > Mammals > Digestive system > Stomach > Rumen ...
CCGTTTGAAAGCAGGCCGATGCTTGAAGTGTATGGATATGGGTCGCTGACTATAGGCGATTATGAAATCGAATTAAGTGATGGGTCTGTCGGAACTATAGAGATCGCAGGAGAAGAAAGTCTGTCTTATACATACACTCAGGATGTTAAAACGGGTACGATAACCATAGACTATTCGAGATATGCAAGTAGCGTTAATGATGGCGATGATATTTCTGCATTTACCATACAAGGAACTTGCGGAATTTATCGTAAAGTCGGCGCCCCATTTATCACAAGCATAGACGGAACAAGTGTGAGCAACGAAACAAAATATCTGTGGGCATTATCCGCAGATTGCACTTCGTTTACGGCATTCCCGTCAGCAAATGAAACAGTAACAGACAGCGAAACTCATGCCTTCGTGCTTTCAAATAGCGCAACGTTCAGCTCCACGCTAACTATAACCGCAACAAATAAACCAACGGGAGTTATTGAGATCACCGCAACAATGACTCTAACTTCCGATATATCAAGCAATTTCAATGCAGGATTGAGACAGGTGCGACACACCGCCACTTCGATTGATTCATCCATATCAACGGTGGGTAATCCGACATATATAGACTGTGATCTGGGGGAAGCCTATATCATCGACTCGGACGGGAACCTTGTTTCACTTAATGCCTTGATTTCATTCGGATCTGATTTACCTCAGTTGTCACCTGATAGCACGACTCTCACATTTGACAACACAATAACAAAAATAGATTTAATACCGAGGTGGTGGAGACTATGATACCAATTCTTTACGAATCGAGCGAAACAGAATTTGTATCAAACGGACTCTGCCGACTTCGTGATTGTACACAGTGCATCGTCACCGAGGAACGCAACGGAATATATGAGTGTGAATTTTCTTATCCGGTTGACGGAGCGAATTATGACAAGATCAAACTCGGTCGGATCATAGCGGTCGAACACGATGACAGCAACGATGTTCAGCCATTTGATATTTATTCTTATTCAAGACCGCTCAACGGAGTGGTCACTTTTTATGCAAAACATATAAGTTACCGACAATCAAAAATGACGGCATACGGCACCAACATTAGCGGTATTTCTGCTGCGTTCGATATACTGAAAACAGCATCTCCTGATAATCCGTTCGAGTATTGGTCGGATATATCTGGAGTCGCTTATATGGCTGCTGCTGACGGCGTACCACGTTCGGTGCGGTCAATGCTCGGAGGGGTCGAGGGGTCGATTCTTGATACGTTCGGGGGCGAATACGAGTGGGATAAGTGGACGGTCAAACTCTGGTCACGGAGAGGAGAGGACAAATACTTCTCGATCCGTTACGGAGTGAATATGCTCGACTTCAACGAATCGTCTGACTACGGTGACTCGTATTCTGCGGTAGTTCCGTACTGGACGGGAGATAATGAGATCGTTATCGGTGACATGATCTTGTCCGACGGAATTTCGTACACCGGCAGAGTTGATTGCGTTCCGCTCGATGTAACTGAAAAGTTCGAGACGAAACCGACAAAAGCGCAAGTCGAGAACATGGCCGACAGCATCCTACAGAGCAAACAGCCATACTTGCCACAGCAGACGATCACTGTCGATTTTGTACGACTTCAGGATTCGGACGAATACGCTCGATTAATCAACTTGCAGAACTGCAAACTATGCGACTCGGTAATCGTGACATTTCCTCGATACGGAGTCGAAGGCCGTTTCAAGATCGTCAAGACGGTATACAACGTATTACTTGAAAAGTTCGACAAGATGGAACTCGGATCGCTGAGTACATCGCTTGCAGAAGCACTCGGAATCAGCGAAGGTTCAACACATCAGAAACAGACTTCGGTCATTGTCGAGCAAGGCACTTCGGGTAAGTGGTTCTATGAGAAATATAGCAACAAAACGCTCAAGGCATGGTACAACTCCGGGAACACCACGGTCACGACAGGAACATCATCTGGCAACGGGTGGTTTCGCAATACAAATGCTTATACGATCGCGATCCCTGCAGCATTAAACTGCGCATCAATAAAATATGCCAGCATCATTGCTAGAAATGATCTGGCAAATATGATCACCAGCATTACAGGCATATCAACATCACAGTTAAGTTATTATGTGTCGCATCTTGGAGAACTGTCCGACAAATCGTCAGTTATCATGGCAGAGATCATAGGCACATGGTCATAAAGGAGATAAAGAATGAACACTACAAGCATTACATTCAGCGCAAATGAACAGAAGCTGAAAAAGACCGAAGGTCTTGAAAATTATGCATCGAACACCGTCGGATATATCAAGGCGGTCTTCACTCTTGGTGAAAACTGGAGCGGTTATGATTCAGTGCGCGCAGTCTGGTCCTCATATTATGACAAAATAGCGACTGTGCTGGATGCAGAGAACTCTTGTATTGTGCCAACAGAAATGATGCTGCACAAATCAAAAGTATATGTCAATCTGGTTGGCAGCATCGTTGATGACGACGAACTAACTGACAGACTGACGACAGCAAGGATCCTCGCATTGACCATCAACAACGATGCAGAGGTTTCCGGCAGCGAGACCACACCGGTCACGCCTTCACAGTTCGAGCAGTTCGTTTCGCAGATCCAGGACGAAGCAGAACAGATCGAGAATTATTCTGCAGATTCGGAAGCCTGGGCAATAGGAAAAAGAAACGGGGTAGACGTTGGAAGCACAGACCCAACATACCACAATAACAGCAAATATTATGCGGATCAAGGCGCTGCTCTGAGTCAGGAAGTTTCTGATTTAAAGAGCGATTTGTCACATTTAAAAACTATGACTGTGGACTATTCATATATACCAATAACCGTTGGTACATATGGGGAGTTTACCTTATCTCGTAATTCGGATGGGAGCGTACAAATCAGTGGCACACCTACAGCAGATGCTAACAGGTGGATTGGTAGCGTTGTGCCAAAAGCTGGTAAAACGTATGTGTTTGAATCTAACGCATCGGTAGAATATCCTAATACTTGGTTATATGTAAAAGGCGTAAATGGCACATCGACTTGGTATGATTCAGGCAAGGAATTTAAGTGTACAACAAATAATACATTGAACTTGTACCTATATTCTACTGATAGAAGTGCGGTGGCTTTTTCGGTTAAGCCAATAATCACAGAAAAGCCAGCGCTTTCATCGCAAGTGTTAAATGACAAAATCGAAGATGTAAACGACAGGGTTAATGATGTTGAATCGTATGAAGATACGTTTACAGCTTCCGACCTCGGGTTGGTGTTTGAAAACTTGGATATATCTTCATCAACAGAAATAACACCATCATCCACAAGATTGACAACAAGGGAAAAAATAGATGCGAGATTGTTTACGGATATATTTATAACAGCTCCATCAGGTTATAGGGTTTATGTAGTTTCCTACGATGAAAAGGATGATGTTGCCCAAACCTTTATACTTGTAGGTTGGACAGAGGGCAAAACTGTTCATGTAAATGCTATGTTTCCTTATTATCGTATATTGTTGTCAAAGCCGTCAGGGAATATATCTCCGAGTGATGCAAGCAATTATACAATCACTTTTAAAAAGGCATTTGAGGGTTACTCTGACCAAGAGAAATCTTTAATGCTTGAAAAGAATATTGCTAAAAATATATTTAAATATACATTCGGCAATTTAGACATAGCTTCAACTTCTGCAAACTGTTACGAACCATATCAGGGGTCTGCAACGATTGACACAGCAAACGTGTGGATTTCAAGGCTGTATGAATGTAACGAGGGGGATTCCATTGACCTTATAGCGCATGGCGAAGCATCAAGACCTATACTGCAAACATTTAAGTCCGATGGAACACTGAACTATTATGTTGCTGGGTCAGGAATAAATACGCCAGCTAAAGCATCCTATACGTTTACTGCATCAGACAAGTATTTCAGAGTAGCAACAAGGCGAGAGCAGTATAGATACGCTTATGTAAAATATCATTCCAAAGTTGATAACGAAAGATATATACCAGAGTATGCCGAAGCTGAATGTAACAGAGTGTTATCTGCACTACAGACAAAAATGCTTCTTGGGAATCCTATAGTGATTGGATTCAATACGGATCAGCATAGTTCAGCAAAATATGAGCCAAAAGACGGGGTCATTATTGGATTGCGAACAATGAAAAAACTGTCAAAAGCGATGCCGTTCGACTTCATTTGTCTTGGTGGGGATGCTCCATCATATCTGTCGAATCAGCCGATTGACATACTCACCGATGTTAACTATGTTGTAGAACAAGTCATTGACTCTGCTTGTCCTGTAATTCCATTAGTGGGCAACCACGATGCTATTGACAACAGCAACGATGTTACAAACGCAGAGTTATACAATGTGACTTTTAAAAGAGCCATAAACAGCAAGCTGTTCAATTACTACGAGAAAATTGGGTGTAACGCATACAGAGATGATGATGTTCAAGCGGTCAGATATGTATTTGTCGATAGCATACCAAGGGACGGATATACAATAACTGATGTTAACACGTTCCTAAATACCGCATTGTCAACAATGCCAAGTGGATACAATGCTTTGATATTCTCGCACAGAGCGCTGAACACATCTTTGCCAAGTGCAGAATTTGAAGATGCTATAGATTGTGGAGATGTGCTTGAAGAATATTCACAGAAAATTATAGCTTGTATTTGCGGACACACACATAGAGACGCATCTGATGTTCTCAACGGTATTCTTTATATCTGCACAACTACATCAGGATTGGACGCACTCACAACTGGAGACACACGAACAAATGCGTTAGGAACTGCAAACGAAACGGCTTACGATGTGTTTGTAATAGACCAAGAAAACTTGACGATTGATGCAGTCAGGTATGGATATGGGTCAGACCGAAGTTGGACATACACCTTATAAGCTACTGACTTAAATAGACCTTTAAGTCAGTAAATTTTTCTTGAAATCGAAGCAAATTGACATTATAATCCATGCCAGAAGTTAATAAAAGAGTCACGCTCCGACTCGTCAAAGTAACAAGAGCGTGACTCGCCCGAAGGCATGGTTATTATACCACGCCTCGTTTGATCATGTCAAAGGAGGTACTTTTTATGGCAGATTTCAAATCGCAACTTATATCCGATGTCACCGAAGCACTTGTTGACCGACTTGACCAGGAAGAGGTCGAGGTCGTGTCAGAAGAAATGGCGATCATCCTCAGAGATTACGAGGTAATAAAACAGACTCAGGCGATAGTGCCGTATGAGGGATACAACGAACGGATCCTGAACCGGTACAAAGCGTGTCTCATGATTGCCGGACGTTCACAGAAAACGATTGATGCTTATGAACGATGCGCAAAGAAATTATTCGAAGCAATCCAAAAGAATTACACCGACATGACGGTCACAGATATCCGCTATTTTCTCGCGTTCGAAAAGAACAGAGGCGTGTCGAATCGAACACTTGAAAATACTCGGATCATGATTAATTCATTCTTTGTATGGCTGCTTGATGAAGAAATGATTCCAAAGAATCCATGCAGAAAGATTTCGAAAATCAAGTTCGAGAACAAAGTCAGGCTGCCGTTCTCAGCGATCGAGATCGATGCAATGAGATCCGCATGCAAAACAAAGAAGGAAAGAGCAATCATAGAATTTCTGCTATCGTCAGGCGTCAGAGTTTCGGAACTATGCACGATCCGCATATCAGACATTAATTTCGATTCCCTGGCAATCAAAGTTCGGGAGGGTAAAGGCTCGAAACAACGAACCGTTTACATCAACGATCTTGCGAACAAGCACCTTGTCGAATATCTGACGAGCAGAACCGTTCAGGGAGATTTCCTATTTTACAACAAATGGAGGGAGCCGCTTAATCCAGGTGGCGTTCGACACATACTGAAAATGATCGAGGAACGAGCTGGGATCACAAACGTACATCCGCATCGTTTCCGCAGAACATTTGCTACGAGCCTCGCTAACAGAGGAATGGAAATTCAAGAAATAAGCAAGCTGCTCGGACATGCAAATCTTAATACTACACTCGAATACGTTTATACAAGCGACGATAAAGTTCGCACAGCATATTTAAAATTCGCGGCATAATGAAAGCAGGGCTCGCCTCAGGGCGGGCCTTTTAATTGGAGGTGTTAAATGAAAGCTATTGCATTAATCATCATGGGCGCTGTCCTCGTAGAAGCGCTGATCGAGTACTTCAAGACCATCTGGAACATGATCGAAGTGCGCGAGTACAAAACCGCTGTGACGCAGCTCATCTCGATCCTGCTCGGGATCTTCATCGCTCAGTCTTTTGAACTGCAGCTATTCAATCATGTTGTAGCGGATCTGTATGGCGGATTCTCGCTGAGCCCAATAAAAGACATGATTCTTACCGGGATCCTGATATCCAGAGGCTCGAACTATGCGTCCGACATCATAAGCAGGCTGACGAAAAAAGAAAATCTGCTGGGTCAGCTAATGGCAATTCAGGCTGATGGATTCGGCTTCGAGGATGATGACGAATACGAAGATGAAGAGGATGACTTCTTCGCAGATGACGATGACGAATACGAAGATGACGACGAGCAGGCGGCGGATGAAGAGGAAGGTGATGACGATGGCATTACTGACGACGGCGAAGCGTAAGGCATATTTCAAATTCTTGGGACTCGGAGAATACAACAAAGAGAACATCAAGAAATTCCAGAAGCAGTACTTCACGCGCAAACAAAACATAGATGGAATCTGGGGACCCGACACGGACATTTTGGCTCGACACGTTTACAATGTTCGCAAGATCTGCAAGAACTTTGAGCCTGAAGAATTCAAGTGTGAATGCGGCGGAAAGTACTGCGCTGGTTACCCGGTGCAGATGAAGGCCGTCGAGCTGGCCAACCTGCAGACGATCAGAACACAGATCGGGAAGCCGATGCGGATCACGTCAGGCCTTAGATGCAAAGCGTATAATAGCACTCTCAAGGGAGCAGCCAGCAATTCCAGACATCTTACCGGCTATGCAGCCGATTTTGTTATCGCAGGAAAGACTGACACGCTGTCTGGCCGGAAGTCATTGATTGCAATTCTGAAAAAACTGCCGAATCACAGATACTCATACTGTGACGGATACGACAGCTCCGGGTATAAGATCAGCGCATCATATATGGGCAATGCAATCCACACAGAATGCTATCCGGGAGAAGTTTCATCCTCCAGCAAAACAGCGGCAAAAACAGCTGCAACAACAACCACGACGAATGCAACTGATATCGGATTCGAAGTAGTTACTTTCGCATCCACACAGAAAGGGAAATATGCGACCAGGACAAACCACGGCAAAGACGGCAAGAAATACTCAAACAAGTTCACAAAGTACTTTGCCGGCCAAGCTGGCATAGATAAAAAAGGCCAGATGCCTGCAGCATATGGGTATATCCCCGGGTGGTGTACTCTATTTGTCATCTATTGCCTTGTCGTTAAAAAGGCAGCGGTAGCAAGCCAGCTGCTCAAAAACTTGAACACCAAGAAAAAAGGATACTGGTGGCATGCTCCATCCCTGATGAAATACTTCAACAAGAAAAAACTGATCAAGACGGACTTCACAAAGGCGAAGAAAGGCGCGATCGTTTTCAAAGGAACAAAGAAGCTCAAACCGACTCACACCTGCTTATTCTGGAGCAGATCCGGAAATAAAGTCACAACGTGGGACGGCAATGTAAACGGCGTATCAAAGAACACGAGGAAGAAGTCAGCATTCCTTGGCTTCGTAAACCCTCCGTACAAATAAAGCGAGGTGATCATATGACAGAGAACATATTACTCGGCATTCTTGGCGGAGGGAACTTGATCCTGTTTATCAAGTTCCTGATTGAAAGACATGACAGAAAAAAAGAGCGTGAAGAAGATCAGGGAATCGCTAACATCAAGAAAAGACTGGACAAGCTGGAAAAAGACGGGCTCCGGATGCAAATGTTATTTCTCATAACACTAAAGCCGAAAGAAACCAAAGAGATCCTGACGGTAGCCGAATACTATTTCACGGTCCTGAAGGGAGACTGGTATATGACATCAATCTTCAAGAAATGGATCGCTGCTTCTGGGACAGGTAAGCCGGAATGGTTCGATGACAACAGCTCAACAGACTAAAACAGGTCGTCTCAGGAAGGACGACAGAATTCCTCCTGCTGCAATACGGGAAAAGACCGGGACAAAATCCCGGTCTTTTTTCGTGCCTGAAAACGTTGAAATTTCAAGGGAAATTTAACATTTCTTCTTGGCATTATACCGTTAAAAGGATATAATTAAGACAACAAATAGAGATAAACACAAGGAGGACAAAGCAATGAAGAAGTTCGAAATCGGGAAAGAATATAGCTGCAGAAGCATCTGCGATCATGAGTGTGTATGGACATACAAGGTTATCGCAAGAACAGCTCAGATGATCACCGTCACAGACGGCAGGCAGACAAAGAAGCTCAGGATCATAAAGGGGCTGAGCGAGATCAGAAACGCTGAGAGCGTTTACCCATCAGGTAAGTACTCAATGTGCCCGATCTTAACAGCATAACAACAAACAAGCCGAGCCGGGGCGGCCAGAACCCCGGCAGAATAAGGAGGTACAACGATGAACAAATATACATACAGCGATCTGATAAAGATCGCAAGAAAGAATGGAGCAAACCTTGCAGAGGTAGCTATCGGAAGAATGATGGATGAGGTATATGAAGAGACGGGCAAATGGCCATCATGGAATGAAGAAGCCCCAGAATGGATTATAAAGGAAGTAATAGGATAGGAGGCACATCATGTGGACTAAAGAAAAGACCAAGCACGTTGACAAAGTAATCAGGAGCGCAGCATTCGCCAGGGACAAAGACGACCTTGGCGACGCGCTCTGTCAGGTAGAAGACGATACAGGCTACGAATACAGCTTCATATACGAGATCTTCTGCGAAACGATTGCAGATGAGGATCTCACAAGGGAAGAAGCAAATGATCCTGAGATCCTGCTGCCAATATGGGACAGCGTGATCACGCCAGCTTATGAATATGACTATTAAAGGAGAAAAAAATGAATCACAGACAGATTTATCAATGCCCATTCTATAAAACTGAATTATGCCCAGCCGAAAATCAGGAGATTGATTATTGGGATAATGAGATGGAGTATATGACGCATACGGCTTGCCATGATCCGCTTATAACGGATGAAGAGGGTGATAGCATATGCCGAATATACATTGACATCGACTTAGTCAAGAACAATGATATGTTAAGAAAAGAGCTGTCGTGCTTCAAAATGCCATCACACAAAGGCTCTTGCGCATCATAAGATCTCATGATATAAATCAAGACATGGAGGGATATATCATGCAGACAAAACTTCAGAAGATAAGGCAGAAGGCAGGACTGTCACAGTCACAGCTCGCAGATAAGGCCGGCATCAAGGTCAGACAGCTGCAGCACTACGAACAAGGCGATAATGACATCCGAAGAGCAGCTGTCGAAACGGTGCTCGCGCTGGCAGATGCGCTTGAATGTGACATCCGGGACATAATTTAGCCGGATACGGGACACACATGAGACACCTTTTTGAGGAAAAGCCGAAAAGGCAAGAATCCAGTATTTTCAAGGCATACAACGGACAAACGCTGAAATTTCAGTACTTTCAGCGAACGTAGACAGGAATAGAAAAAACAGAAAACACTAACTTGCGAGGGTTCGAGTCCCATGTCCTCCGCCACAAAAAACCGCTGAAACTATTGATTTTCAGCGGTTTTTTCATTTTCCTGAGAAACCCCGGAGACACCTTTTTGCATGAAGTCAGCAATTCGGCGTGAAGATCTGGTCGCATCTTCAAATAGATGGGTATAAATATTGAGTGTGGTGCTGATATTTGAGTGACGCAGAGCTGCGGAGATCTCCGCGATATCGAACTGACCGGAAGCATTCAACATTGATGCAAAGGTATGTCGCAGGCCGTGCATTGTGACATCCGGAAGACCATGCGAGGCTGTGAAGCGCTTAATGCTCCTGCCGGCAAGATCCGGACGCATTGGCTCACCGAAGCGCTGGATCAGGAAGTCACAGTCGCTGTATGGATTGTTGCGGTTCTTTTCGATAAGCCTCTTGATATCATCCATGACGAAGGCGGGAACGGCTACGGTGCCTCGCGACTGTTCGGTCTTCATACCCTGAATAATATCTTCATGTCCTCGCAGCTGGTGTCGGGTCCGGACGAGCTTTATTGTCGACCACGTTGTATTGACATCATCGAATTTGAGCCCCATGACTTCACTGCGCCGGAGACCGCAGAACAATGCGAGCTCATAACAGACGCGGAGATCCAGATCGAGATCAGACAGAGCCGCTGTGAACAGGACCAGCTCCTCGCTGGTAAGGATCCTGATGTCCGGCTTCTTCTGCTTTGGTATCGTGACGGATCTGCAGGGATTATCTTTGAGCATTCCGTTCTTGATGGCCATGGTATATGCGGACCGCAGCAGGCTGATATATCCCTTGATTGTCTTCGGGGAAGACGGCGTCTTATACCCGTGGGACGGGTCGCCTTTTGCCGCTGTCGCGATAAATCGATTGATTTGATAAGCTGTTAGGTCATGAGCTTTTATGCCCGCAAAAGCCAAATTTAGGCGACGTGCGATAGACTCATAACCTTTGATGGTCGTATCCTTCAGGCCGTTGATGCGCTGCATGTCTATATATGCCTCGACAAGCTCCTGAACGGTCAGATCTTCATTCGGCCTCGCGAGACACTGATCTTCGAACTCGCGGTATTGCCGCAGAAGATCCTTCTTGCCTTTATACCTGACGATCTTCGTGCGCTGCCGTCGGTTCCCGCGTGACGCGGATCCCATCGAGACGATCAGCTTCGCTCGCCCGTCCGGGAGATATTTGATTGCCATAAGATCACCTCCGCTGCCAGGAGTCAAACCGCTTTGCGGTCGCCTTGGTTATTTTTTATATACTTATCTATTGAAGCAAGATCTTCCAAGTTCTCAAGAACCTTACGCTGCCCGATCTGGTTCAATGAGCGATATAGATCCAGCAGATGCTGCTCGTCTACTGACAAATAAGCGTCCGACGCAGGAGCATCAAAACCCATAAGGTAAGGAACAGAGACATGCAAAACCTGCGCGAGCTTATCCAATGCTTGTTGCTTCGGATAATACCTCCCGGAAAGATAAGAGCTCAAAGCACCTTTGGTGATGCCAGTCTTCTTGCAAAGCTCGGCCTGAGACAACCCGGATGCTTGAAATGCAGCGTTCAAACGGTCAGTTTTAATGTTCATAACAAAACCTCATTTTTAGAATTATCAAAAGAATATCACACAGTTTAGAAAAAAGAAATAATTATTTAGAAAATCTTAATAAATATATTGACAAAAAACTAAATAAAGATTAATATTTAGAAAAACTAAACTATTGAAAGAACTGCAGGTGGAATGATGGAATCTATAAAATATGATTACAGTACGCTAAAAGGCGGAATAAAGAGAGTTTTCGGTACACAGGCAGCCTTCGCAAAAGCACTCGGAATGGCAGAAGCGACGCTGAGCCTTAAGCTGAACAACAACGCGGAATGGACACAGGATGAGATGGAACTGACTCTCACGCTATTGAGAGAAGGACCGGAAATGATTGTGCCATATTTTTTTGCTCGTTCAGTTTAGTAAAACTAAACACTCCGTGCTAACCTACGGTTAACACGGAAGATACAGACTTGACAGTCTGTATCTTAAAGAACGATATCAGCTGGATGCAGAGGAGAAAGGAGACGGAGCATGGCATCGGTATACCTGACAGCAGGACAGGTCGCAGATCGGCTCGGAGTAAAACCGCAGACTGTTTACGACTGGGGCCGGAAAGGCACGATCAAGACCGAGAAGCACGGGCGCTCCGTCCGTTTCATTCTGGACCATGATGCAGAGGTCTTCTTGAAGGCCGTGAAAGAGAAAGGGGAACTGATATGAGCGATAACGAAATCAGAGCAATGATCATACAGGAGAGAAGAGAGCTCCGCAGGCTTGAAGCCATCGAAGAGCTCAAGGATTACGCAGAAGGATTCATCGGATTCTGCTGCATGATCGGCATCGGATTCATGCTTTCATTCCTTGGATAGGAGAACGTGATGAAGGACGGACTTATAGAATTTCCATATTTTAATCTCGATACCGAAGCCATCCTGAGAAAAGCCGAAGGGAAGGGCACTCAGTATCTCACATACGAATCATCAGCTGCCGGGATCAAAATAGTCGAAGGACATGGACGAGTCCTGGCAATGACAAAGAAGAACGGATACCTGATCGCAAGGATAGAAGACTGGCGGGTATTCCTCGAAGAAATGAAGTACATTCTCGACACAGCAGAAATGAGATCGAGACGATGAAAAAAGTCAGACATACGATAGTCCTGAATCACGACGACTGGCTCGCTGCACCGATCGATAAGCAGCGAGATACCATATCAGAAATGATGATGGTCGACGACTATATCGGCTATATCGAGGATCCTGATCAGAACGCGATGTGGTTCATCTTCTATTCACGGAAACACATCAAGAGGACTGTTGCTGCAGTACGCCGGATAGGATTTACGACGACCGGAGAAATCACGGAACCGGTGATCATAGATGAAGAGACTATAAACAAGCCGAAAAGGCAACGACCAAGAATATATAAAAACAACTATCACTACAGGTAGAACCGCAGGCGGAGCCCGTGCGCGGCACATCTTGTAAATCTCCTGCTCTGCGCTGCTTATCAGAGCACTCCGCCAGCGTCTACATAAAGCAAGTTATCCGGGACGAGATTACAACTCAATAAGACAATTTAATAAGGATACACGCGACAGTCCCCGCTGGCATGTGGCGACCTCGTCCCGGATCCAACTTTCAGGAGGTTAATATGACAGATTGTGCATGGGGAAAACCCGGCGACATAAACGAAGACGGCCATGAGATTGAACAGGACAGCTGCATCACATGGCCTGAGCCATTAGAGAAAGGAGTAGCGGATGTCAGTCAGAGTACACGAATTGAAGATAGCAAAGGACTATGCTGATAGCGTCCACTTCGGTGATAAGACATTTGAAGTAAGGCTCAATGACAGAGGCTTTCAGAAAGGCGATATAGTCAGATTTAAGCCGTTAAGCAAGAGCGGTGATTCCGTAGACACAAGACACCCATTGTATGACAAAGAGTATGAGATAACTTATGTGCTTGGCTCGTTCTATGGACTTGCACAAGGCTATGTGGCATTTGGTATCAAGCCATTGCCAGAGCAGACGGAAAGAGAGGGCGGCGGATGTCAAGGTGCAAAGCGTGCGGAGCAGAGCTGACGTGGATCAAAACTAAGATCGGCGGAAAGCCAATGCCATGCGATGCGCAGCCGGTGGCATACTGGCCGGGGAAGAAAGACAAGATTGTCACGCCAAATGGCGAAGTCATAAGCTGCAGCCTGACCGGAGATCCCGGAAAGGAAACAGGGATCGGATATGTGACACACTTCGCGACATGTCCGGAAGCAAATAAATTCAGGAAAAAATAATGGCAACAAATATAAAACTCAGAACCGAAGAAGATGAACAGGAAGCGGTGCTCTGGTGGGCCAATATGGTCGATGGCAGACACAAAGAGCTCAGACTTCTCTATCATTGTCCGAACGGCGGAACCAGAGACATGCGCGAGGCGGCCAAGCTCAAGCGCATGGGAGTGATTCCGGGAGTCCCGGATCTGCACCTGCCGGTAGCACGTGCAGGGTATATCGGCCTGTATATAGAAATGAAATACGGAGACAACCGTATAACCAGAGAACAGAAAGAATTCATGAAAGCTGCAGCTGCGGAAGAAAACTATTGCGTAGCATGCTACACGGCCGAGGACGCGATCAACGTCATTATCGACTATTTGAACAACATGAGAGCATATGACAATCTCGCGATCATAAAGAACGGAGTGCAGTCAGGCAGCATCAGATGATACCAGGCGGAGCGGGGAATATCCATTGTGTGAATACCTCAACATTTCTGAAAAACTTAATAAACAAAATCCCGGTCCCGCTCCGCTTAGTATACAAAAGGAATCAAAATGGACACAGCTTTAATTATCAAGACATTAAGGACTCGCGCCGGCTTCACGCAGAAGGAACTGGCGAAACGCATCAAAATGAGCTCGGCCATTGTCTACGAATGGGAAAAGGGAAACGCAAGCCCGAAAGTCGACAGCTTCGTAGCAGTGTGCCGTGCATGTGGTTATGAGATCCTGATAAGGAAGAGATATGATGGTAAATACTTATGATGATGAGAGGATCAGAACTTATTCGCTTATGCAGAGGTTATGCTGGAATATCGTTATCTCAGCTCGCAGAAAAGACCGGGCTGCATAAGTCACAAATAAACTGCTGGGAAAGAGGAGTGCATGAGCCGAAGTTCGAATATGTGCTGTGGATGCTGGACGCAATGGGATTCGAGCTGGAATTAAGGAGAAAGAAATAATCCATGAAAGACTACGGAGGCGTTGTCAGAGCCTGCAGAAAATACAGACATATCACGCAGACTACACTCTCAAAGCTGACTGGAATATCGCAGGAGACAATAAGCAATTATGAAAGCGGAAAGAAAATCATGAGGATGGACGTATTCGAGAAACTCATGGACGCAATGGACTTCGAGATAGGGATAAAGGAGAAATGAAGGAAGATCTGATTAAAAGAGAAGATGCACTAAATGCACTTATCGAATGCGATGCGGTAAAAGGCTACGGATACCGACAGATGGAAGACGCGATAAGGGCGATACCATCCGCAGACAGACCGCAAGGGGAGTGGATACCTTGTAGCGAGAGGTTACCTGAAAATAGGCAATATGTAGTCTTATGGGATGATGATAGATTTCCAGTTAGCTATGTAATCTGTAGATATAGCAAGGGTCTTGGATTCTGTGATATTGAGGATGGAAGTTATATTGCAGAGCATGATGGTGCAAATGCGTGGATGCCATTACCGAAGCCGTGGAAAGGAGCGGCCGATGAGTGACAGATTACTCAAAGAATCAGATGTGATGAGGATAGCATTTCAACTTCCATATGTGGTCAATTCTGCGTTTTTCGATGCTGTAAAGGCGTTGCCATCCGCAGACAGACCGCAAGAGTGGATTCCTTGTAGCGAGAGGTTACCGAAAGGGGTTGACGAGATTTCGGAATGTGAAATGGTCTTAATGACACTTAGTCTTGGTTATGTTGCATGCGGTTGGATTAATGGCGATACGGCGTATGTGTTAATAAATAATCCTGTGTATGACCAAATTGTAATAGCAGACAGCAAAGAGGTTGTTGCATGGATGCCATTACCAAAGTCGTGGAAAGGAGCAGACAATGAGTAAGTGCTATGCGTGTGGTGAGCCTATAAGACGAGGCTATCCGATGGTAAATAAGGAAGGCGAAGATGTAATAATCTGCGAACGATGCAAGAGACTTTGGAAAAAGTCAAAAGCCGAAGAAGAAAAGGCGAAAGGGGCAGACGATGAGACTGATTGATGCAGACGAGGTGGTAACTGTGATGCTCTACGACGATGAACACGAAAAATACTACACCGAACGCATGACCATTGCGGAGTGCCTTGACCGATATACGGAAGAGGGGTGTCCGTGGAAAGGAGTAGCGAATGAGTGAACTTGTAATTCGTTTGAAGAGTGGTAGAGAAATCACTGTTATTTGTGAAGAGTGCGCAATTACGCGAGACGGATTCGGAAATGTGACGAACATTAGATTTGAGGGTCTACAAAATATAAGACCAATCATACTCGATGTAACAGATATTGAACTGATGTATGAGGTTTTGCAGACGGAAAGCGAGGGCGAGAGATGACATTCACATTAAATCTTCCACAGATGATAGAAGTCTATTTGCTTGGATTCGCAACAGCGACAACGATAATGATGATTGCGTCATTCTTCAAGAAGTGACGGAAAGAGAGGTCGAGTGATGGGCGTATACATCAAGAACATGACAAAAGAGCACCTGACGCTGATCTTCAAGGCAGATGGCCTGCTCTCCAGATGCGACGACATAATCGAGGTTCCGGAGCCGCACGGCAGACTCATAGACGCCGACATGCTACTTAGTCAAATCTATATAACAAATAGCGACGGCGAAACGGTCGGAGAGTATGTCGGGATCCCGCCAGCATGGGTTCATCACGCACCAACAGTAATCGAAGCAGAGGAGTGACATGGAGCCAAAAGAGACCATCGAAGAGGATGTGCTGGAATTTAAAAAAGCATGGAGAACGTTCATCGAGTGCATCTATGAAGAGCTTCATGTTTATAAAATCATTAGCTGGATCTCAAATATTTTGTGGAATGGGAGGAAGGAATAATATGCCATTTACAGGATGGGTTATTTTTTTAATCATAGCGATGTTCGCGGTTTTACTTGGGGTAATGGTCGGATTCATGACAGAGAATGAATCCGCAGCAGTTATTACATCAGTTCTGTTAACGGCGATTGTATTATGCGTAATGCTCTTCTGGTACAACGGGACAGAATCCGGGAAGCGAGAATGGAAAAGCTGGAAGTCAGAAACAAACCAAGGAATACAGCGCGAAGTAAAGGTATATGACGTAAATGGAAACCTGATTAAAGAATACAAAGGCAAGTTCGATGTCGACTACGACAGCGACCGAATCATATTTGATGATCAGGACGGGAAAAGACATATCGTATATTATCCGACAGGGACTGTGATTATTGATGAAATATAAAAATGTGGCAGATAACGATAGATGAACTGATAACAGACGCATTTGTGCTGAATGGACGACATAACAGGCTCAACGGGATTACGGACTACTTTTGCCCTCTATGCGGAAATGTTGTCGGGATCTATAGCAATGGCCAGGTTCACAATGAAGGCTGGCTATACAAACGTGAAGAATGCAGCAACGGACATAAAGTAGATTGGGAGGAAAAATGAAAAAGCAGGATATTCCATCAGGAAGGGCGGAACTCAGAAAGCTCGCCAGGCATAACAGGCGTGATGCCGGCAGAAAGAAGATAGCACAGAACGCTGCCGAAGGCCAGAAGCACAAGCTCGGAGTCATCCTGAAAAAGAGAAAGGCAAAGAGGAAGCAGGCCAGAGCGCAGAGGAAAGAAAACAGAAAATGAAAATATACATTGATGATAAACCGGTCCTTTTCATATGTGACATGAAGCGCTGCGAGGATTGCAATCCGGATCTGTGCAAACACACTTCAGATCTGGAGCATGCGATCCCGGACGGCGAAAAGACTTTCACATTAATCTGCGGACAATTATGGGAAGAAATAAAAGATGAAAACATTATTGTAAACACGGAGGATGTCAATGACAGAAGAGATGATAAAGCTCCGCAGGCTTCTCGATGACAGCAGCATCGAATGGGAAGACATGTCTGACAAGATCTTGCAGATCGACAGGACGTGGGCATATCACAATGGCAATTTTTACTCAGTCATTAATGGACGCGGAACATATGGAGGAGTGGATCCGTTTACCAGGCATAATAAAGGGCTCCTCGAATTGAAGAGCGATGCGGTTAATGACGGAGAACCGGTCGGATGGCTTACGGCCAAGCAAGTCTTTGCAGCTATTACAGGAATAAATGAAGCATATATTGAGTGAACAGGAGGAAGACATGATGACGCCAAATATGGTAACAACACAGTCAGCATTCGAAGAAAAAGCGGAAACGATAAGAAAAGCAATGAAAGAGGCGGGCGAACAGATGCTGATAGCTGTCATTCCGGAAGGAGAATTCGATGCGGAGCGTATGAAGAAGATCCTGAGAGAGAATGCAGATCTTAGTAAAAAGGTGGACAACCTCACAGACGCGATAGCGGATCTGAGGCATGAAAGCCACAAGGAAAAAATGGAACTGAAGCAGATCATCGAGGACCGAGACAAAAGGATCTCAGAACTTGAGCGGACAATCAGCTGGCTGGCACCGAAGGCAGCACTTGCAGATCAGAAATAACTGCGCATATAGATCTATCCCTTTACTTCGGAAAGCATCGCCTGCGGCGCGATCGCTCCTCTCATTTGAGGCCTGCCGTCCCGGAACCGGCACAACGTAGTTTACATATTAATATAGGAAACCTTACCCGGTGAAAGCCCGGGTATGAAGGTTCAAATGGATAGTAACAAGTCGGACACGAACCATGATTCGAAGTAAGAAATATGTCACAGATAAATATCTTGAGGTCGAAGCCTTCAACCTGTCGCCATACAGAAAGCCGTTATCAAGAGCGCGGAAGATGAAAGAATCATCACCGGCACAGAAGAAGCTGAACGACAGGAAGGCAAGAAAGTACTTCCGGAGACTGTGCAACGCTAACTTCGACAGAGGCGACATAGCAGTCACGCTGAACTGTGACGAGAACCATCTTCCTGCGGACCGAAAGGAATTAACCAGATGGGTAAACAACTTCATCAAGTGCCTGCAGAGAGAATGGAAAAAGAAATATGCGGATCTCGCGCCGTTCAAATACGTTTACACGCTATCCAATCACAAGGGCGATGGATCCGGATCAGAAGCAAGACCGCATGTTCACATGATCATGTCAGGCGGACTTGACAGAGACCTGATTGAAACGAAATGGAAGAAAGGATTCGCAAACACCAAGCGCCTGCAATGGGGCGAGGATGGCATAGCGGGCCTTGCTGAATATATGGCCAGACAGTCTGCGAGTGAGCGCAGCTGGAGCGGATCAAAGAATCTGATCAAGCCGGAGCCGATGGTATCAGACAGAGCACTGACCAGATCACAGCTGGAGCGCATCATCAATGATCCGAGCGACGGAGCATACATCGAGAAACTCATCAACAAAGGGCTGAAGCATAAGTGGACATTTACGAAATGCATTGTCGAGAAGGACGGCCGTGAGCTGTTCGGATCCGACATAGATACAGGAGAAGGCATGGGCTACTCCGTCCTGATCTACATGAGGCGCGAGTGGCCGAGTCGAATATGATCAAGGCTGCAGACCATGCAGCACGTTAGAGTTATGACCGGAGGGGCAATGACCACAAGGGAATTCTTAACGCAATATAAAAAGCTGAGCTACACTGTCGAGAACCTCGAACGAGAGATCGAGGAGCTTGAAGCGCGTGTGACGTCTATCAGGTCGACGATCGGAGACGGTATGCCTCGAGGATCTGCGGCAAAGGACCAGACGGAGATCCTGATTGCTGCGCTTGTCGATAAGAAGCGCGATAAGGCAAAGAAACTCCGGAAGGCAGAGAAGATCCGGCTTGACATCGAGAACGTTATCGAAATGATTCAGGATCCGATTTACCAGCGACTGCTAAAGGACTGGTATATCAGGGGCATGCGCTGGTGGGAAATCACGACAGATCTGCACATGACAAGCGATGATTATGTGCGTGGCAAGCTCAGATGGAAAGCGGAACAGGCAGCAGAAGAAGCACTGAAAGCATACCGGAGGAAGTGTACATAAAGCCACAAGCAGGCATGATAAAATTATATCGTCAAGAGACGCGAAGAAATGAACTATAAAACAAAACGCTGGAAGAAACTCAGAGAGAAGATACTGATGCGAGACGGATACATGTGCCAGATATCAAAGCGATATGGCAAACGCATCCAGGCGGACACGGTGCATCATATCTTTCCTGCTGACAAGTTCCCCGAATACCAATGGGAACCGTGGAACCTGATCAGCTTGTCCGGATCCGTTCACAACACGATGCATGTAAGAGACACGCAGGAGCTGACCGGAGCAGGGCTGGAGCTGATGAAGAGAACAGCAAGACAGAGAAACATCAGGATAGATGATTAGTGTAATAATTCCATATTGGAACGCAGCCGGATGGATCGGCAGGTGCGTTAAGAGCTTGAAGTCGCAGAAAGGTGACTTCGAGTTTTTGTTTGTGAACGATAGCAGCACAGACAACAGCAAAGAAATCGTCATTCAAATGACGGCAGGAGATCAGCGATTCATCATGATAGATAATCGATTCGGCAAAGGCCCAGGCAGCGCAAGAAATCAGGGCATGGCTGCAGCAGAAGGAGAGTGGATAACATTCCTCGATGCTGATGATGAGATGATACGCAATGCATATGACACATACACTGCAGTTATAGCGGAAGATCCGCGAGCTAACATACATCAGCTGAATCACTTCAGGTATTACGAAAAGCTCGACAAGACTGCTCTGAAATACACAAACGAACACGGGACATACTACTTAAGCAAACTGCCAAAGCAATGGTATGGCGTATGGAACAAACTGCTGCGCAGGGAATTTCTTCAGGGCATCTGGTATAAAGAGGGATTGCGGTTCGGTGAAGACGCGCTGTTCATTCTTGAATGTCTGGAGAAAGACAATTACATCCATCATGCAGCAAAGAACGTCGTAGCGCTCAAGCGACACTTCGATAACAAGCAGAGCCTGTCACGGATAAAGAAGCTGGATGACTGGCTGCTTTACCTTCACACGCTCGAAGAATTTACCATGAGCTCAGAAAACCCAGAGATCAGAAGAACAGGCTGCCTGATCCTCGCGGAGAACTGGAGCTCAAAGCATATGCTCGAAGAGGTATGCAGGAAATGAGATACATCATCATGTGTGGAGGAAAGTATTCCGAATGGGAGACACCGAAGCATTTAACCAAAATTCATGGCGAAGAGATCGTCGCCAGAACGATCCGGCTGCTGAAAGAGAACGGCGTCGAAGATATAGCGATCAGCTCAAACGATTCGGCATTTGAGAAGTTTGGGGTTCCGGTTCTTAAACATGAGAACGATTATCAGTATGGATCCGGATATTCACCGACAGGATACTGGTGCGAAGCATTCTATCCAACGAATGAACCGACGTGCTACATCTTTGGCGATGTCGTATTCTCGCCTGAAGCGATCAAAAGAATTGTCGAGGCAGAGACGAATGACATCGAGCTCTTCGGTTCGATGCAGCCATTTGCGGAGAACTATCCGAAGAAATGGATCGAACCGTTTGCACTGAAGGTCGTTGACACAAATCACCTGAAGCAAGCTATAGCCAGAGTGAAGAAGCTCGATGCAGCGGGGAGATTCAAAAGGCGTCCGATCATGTGGGAGCTGTGGGCCGTGATCAAAGGTACGAACGTCAATAAGAACCGGAGAAACTGGACAGCGATCAACGATTACACATGTGACATAGACACGAAAGACGATATCGCAGTCATGGAAAAAATAATACCGGCGGAATGATACCCGCCCACCTCAAGCGGACTATTCGGTCCGCTCTGGGAA
>Ga0265298_10003346_pt1 | contig 21291 bp, 16 predicted proteins | sample AusTroGonzalo_MG_3_FD_193486 | JGI IMG/M metagenome (GOLD analysis project Ga0265298, IMG submission 193486) | Bovine rumen microbial communities from tropical cattle in Woodstock, Queensland, Australia - Gonzalo_01 | ecosystem: Host-associated > Mammals > Digestive system > Stomach > Rumen ...
AGTCGTTCGCTCAACTCGTAGAGCGACATCTGCAACAGTTCCTCGGTATGCAGGCTAAATGCCTCTGGCAGAAGAGTGCTGAGTGGTGTCTCCTGTCGGAACAGCTGGTCGTCGCTCATCTCTTCGCGCAGAACGGCACGGTGATACAGCTTGACAATGGTGGCTTGTGCCAGTATGTCATCAGGGTGGGTCAACAGATGGAGGGCCTGAACGATAAGTGTACAGGCGGCAGAGGCGTCCAGACGGAATGCTTCGTCGCTGACGATTCGCACACTGGGCAGTTGCAAAGCAAAATAGTCGGCAATAGCGGGTATCATGCGGTTGCTGCGTACCAGAATGGCTATCTGACGAGGTGTTACCCCTTTGTCTGTCAGCATTCGGACGGTATCTGTCAGTTGTACAAGCACCTGCTGTTGGTAGTCGTCACGAGTCAGCAGACTGATGCTGACCATACCACGTGAGGGCTTGTCGTCAGGCACAAGTTGTTCCACATCAGCGTAGGCATGTCTCAGTTGCTCGGCTCCATCTGGATATTCCTCGCGTTGGCCTTCGTACTCCTGACGGGCTGCCTCGCTGAAGAAGGCATTGTTAAACTCGATAATGCCACGTTCGGAACGGTAGTTGGTCTTAAGATTACGAATCTCCAATTGTTGTTCACTATAGGGGAACTCACGCTCGATGGCATTGAGCAGTCGCCAGTCGCCTGAACGCCAGCGGTAGATGCTTTGCTTGACATCGCCAACGATGAGATTCTCAGTATCCACATGACTCATACACTCCTCCAACAGCACCTTGAAGTTCTGCCATTGGATGGTGGAAGTGTCCTGAAACTCGTCAATCATCACATGCTCCAGACGGGCACCAATCTTCTCGAAGATAAAAGGCGAATCACTATCCTGTATCAATGAATGCAGCAACTGTTGGGTATCGCTGAGCAGGAAACGGTTGGACTCGTCGTTAAGCTGGCGTACTTTCTGTTCGATGCTGCCCAACAGGCGCAACTGATTGAGGTGGCGTAAGGTGAGGTCGGCAGACTTGTACAATCGCCACAAACGGGGACGTTCCTCAATGGCTCGGCGCAGCAACGGTTGCAGAACGGCATCGGCAGACATCATAATGGCTTCACGACGCGGATGGGTCTTCGTACACCACTTGGAGGCGTCTTGGGCACAATCGGCCACGCGTTTGCCGACAATGCCCTCATCGAAAACACCCGCTTGTAACTTGAGAAAGAAGCCTGCCACACCTGAGCGTCCGTTTGCCAAATCCTCGATAGCCAGGCCTTCGGTCGCAAGGGCATCGAAGAATTCGTCGCCAATCTGCTTGATTCGTTCAAGGGCATCCTGACGGATAGAACGCATCTGTTTGGTATAGGCCTCGAAGAAATGCTCATCATGTATCTTGTCCTCAAGTGCCTTGCTCTGCTCCTTGTAGTAGTCGCGGAAGATGGTTCGTCCGAACTGCTTTACTTTGCCAATAATATTCCATGACTGGTTGTCGCTGATGCTCTCCATGATGTACTTCAGAATCCATTGCAGCATCACGTCGGTATGGGTGAGATTGTCAATCAGCCGGTCGACGGCTTGTTCTTCTACCTGAATATCGTTCAGTCCGATACGCAGGTTGGCCGTAAGGTCGAGTTCACGAGCCAGATTGCGCAACACACTCTGGAAGAAGGTGTCGATGGTCTCAACGCGGAAGTAGTTGTAGTTGTGTAACAACAGGTTAAGTGCCTTGCCAGCACGATCACAGACCTGTGCTTCTGATAGTCCTGTCTTTTTGATGATTGTTGCCAGATAGTTCTTGGAATCAGGTAACTGACGGCTGATGCCATATAACTGGCTGATGATACGCATCTTCATCTCTTCCGTCGCCTTATTGGTGAAGGTAACAGCAAGGATGGTGCGATAGCTCTGTGGATTCAGAACCAACAGCTTAATATATTCCGTAGCCAGCGTGAAGGTCTTTCCGGAACCTGCACTGGCCTTATAGACAACGAGCGGTTTTACCATCTACTGAATAATTCTATTGTGAACTTGCAACCAAAGTTCTGGAACTTATGATTGAGGAAACTTGCAAAGATACCCGTAGAGAAATAACGGTTGGTGAAGCCATAGCCCACCTCGCTATACATATGAGTGTGTTGGATGCTGAGCACGCTGGCATAAATCATTTCGGTCTCAACAAAATGACCAATGAGAGGAGTCCAACCCAAGGCCAGCAGAGGTGATTCAAAGGATAGGTGTCCGCGGAGATAGTAGTCGGATTCATTGTACCACTTGCTGTTTAGCAATTGGAACTGACCAGTCCATTCGTCTGCCCAGCCAGTAGGCAGATTGTTTTCATGGAAGTTTACGTAGTCGACAAAGTAATTACTACTGCGATTGGTATAGAAGCCTGTACCAGCTCGCCAATTGAGTAGTCGCAGGCTACTGAGCTGGATCTTTTGTGAGGCATCAAATTCCCATCGGTCATACTGGAGGTTCGACTTGAAGACGTTTAGGAAACTATGTTCGTAGTTGGCTGTCAGTACAGGGCCATTACGCCAGGGCGTGAAATGCAGGGTCAACGTGGGGGCAAAGCTTCGATACTCCCCGGACATATCCAGTTGACGCATTAATTCACTGTTGGTAGAACGGCGACGGTGCATAACAATACCATTTGTTATTTCAAGCCAGTCGAATGCTACGACATTGTTGACAAGCTGGTAGCTTTCATCCTCGAATTCAGGCACGTTGAAATCAGTGCCCATCTTGGCTTGAATATCGTCTATCATTTTACCGCTGGTGATTCTGTTACCATTGGCCCAACTGAATTCAACATAACCATTTCGCTTTGGGTTATAGTTCATACGAAGTGGTGCCGTGTAGTAGAATTGACGCTGTTTGAAGTTATAACCGATATTAGGATTGAAGGTCAGATAACGATACTTGTTCCACGTGTATTGTAAACCGAACTTCAATCGATAACTGAAACCACGACTCTTGCTATAGCCGAAATAAAGCGGATTGAGAATAGGTGAGATATTCATGGAGAAGGCCCCTGCATTAGTTTGAGTGCTGTTGACGAGGTTGTCGCCGATGACATCCCACAGGATTTCCTTCATCTTGTTGCTCTTCTGAATTTCTGTCGTGTCGCTGCCAATACTATCGGACTTTATTTTAAGACTATCATAATGTTCGTAGAGCATGAACTCTTTATACGGTAGAGTTCCTGGACGTAACGAATCCATCAGTTCGCGATTGTCTTGTTCGTTGAGAGAGTCAGGCAGAGTGACCGGGCAGTTATAGATGGCCATAAATGTGGATGAGACCTTGTTGCCTAAGAAATTGAAGTCGGCATTGATGACACTTTTTTCTGGTAATAACTTATGTCCGTCACTTTGATTCATGATGGTGTTAACCTTGAATGAAATCATGTCGAACTCGCCTTCATAATTGACAGATAACACCTGTCCCGTTTCAATATCCACAGTAGCGTGTCCTTTAATAAGCTGGGTATTGTTGACACGTGGACGGAAACGGATGACGGCTTGATTTCTTATCCTTTGTAACACGCGATACTTATAAAAGTAACGATTGGAACGGTGGAATGGTGACAGTATGCTCTTCGGATATATCGAGATGTCATAAATGTTGGGTGTGATGTAGCGAACCATAGCCGACATGGTGAAGCGGTTGTGGGGAATAGTACCACAAACCACCTGACGGTTTAGGTCGTAGTCGCTGGGAGTCCTGTATTTGATGCGGCAATAGGACTCTCCAATGAAGTCGCGCTCACCTTTGGCAATCGTGTACATCGTAGGTACAAGATATAGGGTAGGGTTGCGTCGCTGCGAGCCAAAGGTGTAACGCAGATATAGGTTCTGCTCAACACCATTGACAGGTTCTGAGTAGTTGCGGCTGAAATCCCATATTTGGTTGATTAGCAATGAGTCAGCCGTACGGTCAGCAAAACAAATGCTGGGCATGAAAACCATCACGACCAGCATCAGTATGTAATATATGCTACGTAACTTCGATTTCACGACCCCAAAATTACAAATAATTTTCGAGGTCACAAAACTTTAGCCCAAATATTTCATCAGAATTCGTGCATTACCTGAATCACGGAGCTTGGCAATGCTCTTTTCGCGAATCTGGCGAACACGCTCACGTGTCAGTCCCAGTTGGTCGCCAATCTCTTCAAGTCCCTTTTCATGGCAACCGATTCCAAAACACTCGCGGATGATAGTAATCTCACGATCCTTCAGCACCTTCTGCAGAACATTGTTCAATTCAAGTGCCATAGACTCATGGTCTACCTGACGGTCGGTACGTGAGTCATCGCCAGAGGCCATTACGTCGAGCATACAGTTGTCTTCACCATCCTGGAAAGGAGCGTCAATCGATACATGATGGCTGTCTGCCTGCATAGACTGAGCAATCTTTTCCTCATCCATGTTGGTAGCATCACTCAACTCTGCTACAGAGGGGTGACGCTGGAACTCCTGTTCGAAGCGATTAATTTCGTGACTAATCTTATTGAGTGAGCCCACCTGATTGAGTGGCAGACGCACTATACGGCTCTGCTCGGCAATAGCCTGCAGAATGCTCTGGCGAATCCACCATACTGCGTATGAGATGAACTTGAAACCACGTGTCTCATCAAACTTCTGTGCGGCCTTAATCAGGCCAATGTTACCCTCGTCAATCAAGTCAGTCAACGTCAAACCCTGATGCTGATACTGCTTAGCAACTGATACCACAAATCGCAAGTTAGCTGTTACCAACTTGTCCTTGGCGCGCTCGCCCTCAGGACCACCTTTACGTATCTTCTGGGCCAGTTCGATTTCCTCGTCAATACTAATCAACGGGGCACGACCAATTTCCACAAGATACTTATCCAGTGCTTCACTTGAACGATTCGTAATACTCTTCTGAATCTTTAATTGTCTCATCTTATCCTTTTGTAATTGTCTCTAACTGCTTGAAATTCAAGCTTGTGTATCATTAATACCTTTAAAAGCGGTGCAAAGTTACGAAAAATATCGATTCGTTGTTCTTACGACACCGATTATTTTCTCTTAAAAAATATTAATTGTTCGTTTTTTCCTTATTTTTCCTATTCTTATTCCTTTGCTGCGGTTTGCCTCCACGACGTCGTCCTCCACGCCCACGACTGTTCTTATGAGGTGTTGGCTTACGGTATTCAGGTGCCTCACCCAATCCTTCTGGAAGGGGATTCTTGTGGATGTCGCGTTCCAGGAATCGCTCTATTTCAGAGAAACTGCGCATGTCCTTCTCGGATACAAATGTGATGGCCACACCATCCCGTTGAGCACGAGCTGTACGGCCTATTCGATGTACATAGTCTTCTGCATCGTGTGGAACATCATAGTTAATAACCATCAGGATGTCATCGATGTCAATGCCGCGAGCCACAATGTCCGTAGCCACCAGCACAGATACCTGACCGGCCTTGAAGCGATACATCACATCGTCACGTTCAGCCTGAGACAAATCAGAGTGCATCTGTGCACAGTTGATGTTCATGCGCTTCAGCTCACGTGTAATATCTTTAACTTTGTCTTTCTTGCCAGAGAAAATGATGACACGCTCCAGTTCGCCAGCTTTGAATAGCGAGCGGATAATGCCTAACTTCTGCGGTTCGTAGCAAAGATAGGCCGACTGCTGAATCTTCTCTGCAGGTTTGGATACGGCAATCTTAACCTCCACAGGATTATTTAATAAGGTACGTGCGAGTTGCTGTATCTTCTGAGGCATGGTGGCAGAGAACATGATGGTCTGATGGCCGGCTGGTAACATCTTGGCTATCTGCAGAATATCGTCGGAAAAACCCATATCCAACATGCGGTCAGCTTCGTCGAGAACAAAGAAAGACAGACGGCTCAGGTCTACATGTCCCATGCGGATATGCGAGAGCAGTCGGCCTGGTGTGGCGATAATCACATCGGCACCCATTTTCAGCCCTTTGGTTTCTACGTCAAAGCGGTTACCGTCGTTACCGCCATATACAGCTACAGATGATATGCCGTCCAGATAGTAGCCAAAACCTTGCATGGCCTGATCAATCTGTTGGGCTAACTCACGTGTCGGCGACATGACGATACAGTTTACGGCATCTTTGGAATAGCCCCCATCGTCGAGCATTGACAAGATGGGCAGCAGATAGGCTGCTGTCTTGCCGGTACCCGTCTGTGCCACACCGATAAGGTCGCGTCCGTCCAGAATTTCAGGAATACACTTTTCCTGTATAGGTGTCATCTCCTCGAAGTGCATGTCGTAGAGTGCATCGAGGATGTTGTCATTCAAATATGTTTCTTCAAAAGTCACTTTATTATCCTTTTCTTTTTATATTATCCTTTTACCTTTTTACCTTTAGTTCGGTGCTTGTCTGTAACAGAAGTATGCGATGAATGCATACAGAATGTTTGGAATCCAAGCTGCCAGTATGGGTGGTGTGCCGGCATTGATGGCGAATGTGGCACTAATGGTCTGTAGCAGAATGTACGTAAACGAGAGTGCCAGTCCGATACCGAGATAAAGTCCCATACCGCCTTTACGTTTCCTTGATGACAGCGAAACACCGATAATTGTCAGAATGAACGACGCGAACGAAGATGCTATTCGTTTATGATATTCCACCTCATACTGTACCACGTTAGACAAACCGCGCTCTTGTTGTTTTGATATATAACGCTTCAGTTCTGGCGAAGTAAATGTCTCCTGCTGACCTGTCGAGAACACCAAATCCATAGGTTCCATTTGTATCAACGTATCAATCTCGGTTCCAGATGTGATATGTTCGCGCATACCTTTCAAAGTACGTATCTTGTAGTTGCGTGCCTTCCAGTGATAGCGTTCTTCGGCAATGGTGTCATATTGTACGACACTGGCATTCATCTGGCTTACCATCTTCTTGTTTTCAAACTTATAGAGCGCAAAGCCGTAGCCAGTCTTTCTGATGTCATCGTATTGTGACAGATAGGCCACTACGCCTTTGTCGACCATCAGCTGGATGTTTGATGCCGACGTGTTTTTCTTGTTGTTTTTATAGAGCGACTCAAAGTCGTGGCGGACTACCGTTCCTTTTGGAATAATGTAGGCACCCAAATAGAAATTCAGTACAGCAATGAGGGCTGCAGAGATCAGGTATGGACGAAGCAGTCGCTTGAAACTCATGCCACATGCCAACATCGCAATAATCTCAGAATTGCCTGCTAACTTTGACGTAAAGAAGATGACGGCAATGAACACGAACAACGGCGAGAAGAGGTTGGCAAAATAGGGCACGAAGTTGGCATAATAGTCAAAAACGATGGCACGCAACGGTGCATGGAAGTTGGTGAACTTTGCCAGATTCTCGTTGACGTCGAAGACTATTGATACGCTGATAATCAAGAGGATGGAGTAGATGTACGTTCCAATGAACTTGTAGATGAGATACCTGTCCATTCGTTTCACATAAAGCAAAGGATTCAGCTTTTTCAGCGGAGCCAGTCTATGCCAGGGCAATTGGCGTAGCCATACGATGACTGGCATGATCAACGTCATAAAGCGTCGCCATTGACGGCGTATCATCCATGCAATATGTTTGGGTTGTCTCTTGTTCATCTTCTGCGTCCTAAATTGTCAATTACCGAGCGTTTCCATTGTGTGAAGTCGCCTTGTTCTATGTGCTGTCGGGCATCTGTCACCAGTCGTAGATAGAACGCCAAATTATGTATCGAGGCTATCTGCATGGCCAGCAGTTCCTGCGCCTTGAACAGATGGTGCAGGTAGGCCTTGCTATGGATGCGGTCTATCTCGCAGCCGTCAGGGTCGATGGGCGAGAAGTCGTCCTGCCACTTCTGGTTACGCATGTTCATAGTTCCCTCGTAGGTGAAGAGCATGGCATTACGGCCGTTTCGGGTCGGCATCACGCAGTCGAACATGTCGACACCGCGTTCAATACCTTCCAGAATGTTCTGTGGCGTGCCGACACCCATCAGATAGCGGGGACGGTCTTTTGGCAGAATGTCGTTCACCACCTCAATCATCTCGTACATGATTTCAGTAGGTTCACCCACGGCCAGTCCGCCAATCGAGGCACCGCCGCCATCGTTCAACTTGCCAAGCGTGTCTACTACATGCTTGGCAGCATCCTGACGCAGGTCCTTATAGGTACAACCCTGTACGATGGGAAATAACGTCTGCTTATAGCCATATAGTGGTTCTGTCTCATTGAATCGCTTGACGCAACGATCTAGCCAACGTTGTGTCAGACGCAGACTCTTCTCTGCATATTGATAGTCGCTCTGCCCTGGGGGACATTCGTCGAAGGCCATCATAATGTCGGCGCCAATGACGCGCTGAGTGTCCATTACGTTCTCCGGTGTGAAGATGTGCTTTGAGCCGTCTATATGACTACGGAACTCACAACCTTCTTCGCGAAGCTTGCGAATGCCTGTCAGCGAAAAGACCTGGAAGCCACCTGAGTCTGTCAAGATAGGACGGTCCCATGTGTTGAACTGATGCAGACCGCCAGCCTTGCGCAGAATGTCGAGACCTGGACGCAGATAGAGGTGATAGGTGTTGCCCAGAATAATCTGTGCCTTTACCTGTTCACGCAGTTCAGAGAAGTGCACACCTTTCACGCTGCCTACTGTACCGACAGGCATGAAGATGGGCGTCTTGATCTGACCGTGGTCCGTGGTAATCAGTCCCGCACGGGCACTACTATATGGGTCGTTATGTTGTACTTCGAATGTCATTTAGTTCTTTTTCTTCTCGTCGTCTTCCTCAATGGTGAAATCCATGGGATGTTCTACCAATTCGTCGGTTAATGCAAACTTCCATACATCCTGTACATTCTCTACATAATGGAAGCTCACACCCTTCAGATACATCTCAGGAATCTCGTTGATGTCCTTCTCGTTCTCCTGACACATGACGATATCGGTGATACCAGCACGTTTAGCAGCCAAAATCTTCTCCTTGATACCACCTACGGGCAGCACCTTGCCGCGCAGCGTAATCTCACCAGTCATGGCGGTATTCTTACGAACCTTCCGCTGAGTCAGCGCTGAGGCTATAGATGTGGCGATGGTGATACCTGCTGATGGACCGTCCTTTGGTGTTGCACCCTCGGGCACATGGATATGGATGTTCCATTGGTCGAAGATGCGATAGTCTATGCCCAGCACGTCGACATGTGCCTTGATATACTCCAAAGCTATGACTGCCGACTCCTTCATCACGTCGCCCAAGTTACCTGTCAATGTCAGCTTCGAACCCTTGCCTTTCGAAAGCGAGGTCTCGATGAACAAAATCTCGCCACCAACGCTGGTCCATGCCAGGCCGGTTACCACGCCTGCATAGCTGTTGCCTTGATATATGTCGCGATAGAAGGGTGGCTTGCCCAACAGGTCCTCAATCTCCGTAGGTGTAATCTTCTCGTAAGGCAGTTCACCTGCTTCCGCTTTCTTGAAGGCCAACTTGCGCAAGGCTTTGTTCACCTGTTTCTCCAACTGGCGCACACCGCTCTCACGAGTGTACTGCTCAATAATCTTCTCGATGGCCTGCTTGTTGAAGGTCAGCTTCTTGTCGTTCAGACCCGTATTCTCTTTCTCCTTCGGAATGAGGTGACGCTTGGCTATCTCGTACTTCTCCTCGGTGATGTAGCCGCTGACTTCAATCACTTCCATACGGTCGAGCAACGGACGGGGAATCGTCCCCAGATTGTTGGCCGTCGCAATGAACATCACTTTCGACAGGTCGTAGTCCACGTCCAGATAGTTGTCGTGGAAGGCTCCGTTCTGCTCTGGGTCGAGTACTTCGAGCAAGGCTGACGCGGGGTCGCCATTATGTGTATTCTGTGTCACCTTGTCTATCTCGTCCAGAATGAAGACGGGGTTCGACGAACCGGCTTTCTGGATGTTCTTGATGATGCGGCCAGGCATGGCACCCACATAGGTGCGACGATGTCCGCGAATCTCTGCTTCATCGTGCAGACCGCCCAATGATACTCGTACATATTTACGCTTCAGGGCGTCGGCAATCGACTTGCCCAGCGATGTCTTACCCACACCTGGAGGGCCGTAGAGACAGAGAATGGGTGACTTCAGGTCACCACGCAGAGACAGCACGGCGATATATTCCAAGATGCGCTCTTTTACCTTCTCCATGCCGTAGTGGTCGCGGTCCAGAATCTTCTGTGCACGCTTCAGGTCCATATCATCCTTGGTATATTCGCCCCAAGGCAGGTTAACCAGCGTCTGCAGGTAGGTGAGTTGCACGTTGAAGTCGGGTGAGTTCTGGTTCACCTGATCCAGCTTCTCCACCTCCTTATAGAAATACTGCTCAATATCCTCGGGCCACTTCTTTTTGCGGGCTTTCTCCAGCAGTTCCTTCTTTTCCGGGGTACTCTCGTTGCCCATCTCGGCCTGCAGGTTCTTGATCTGCTGCTGCAGGAAATAGTGACGCTGTTGCTCGTCAATGTCATCACGTGTCTTGTTGCGAATGTCAAGCTTCAGCGTTAGCAGGCTGATTTCGCGATTGATGATGCGCATCACGTTGAAAAGACGTTCCTTCAGCGAATCAAAGCTCAGCAGGGCCATCTTCTCCTTGACGGTGAACGGCATGTTCGAGCAGATGAAGTTCAGAGCCATGATATTGTTGGTCACATTCTTGATGGCAAACGAGGCCTCCTCAGGAATGTCATCACTCATCTGGATATACTCCGACGTCTGCTGTCTCAGGTCTTCAATAGCCGTCCTGAACTCCATATCGCGTTTATCGGGTTCTTCCTCTGGGGCATCCACAACGTGTCCCATCAGGAAAGGCTTGTATTTGGTCAGATCCATCAGACGGAAACGTGACACACCCTGCACGATGGCTGTGATGTTTCCGTTGGGCAGCGTCAGCGTTTTCAGCACCTTGGCCGATACGCCCATGTCGAATAAGTCGCTGCGGATGGGTGAGTCCACATCAGCATCGCGCTGACTAACTACACCGATTAATTCCCCTGTCTTCTCAGCCTTGCGGATGAGCGTCATACTTGTTTCACGTCCAATCAGAATAGGAGATACCACTCCTGGAAACAATACCAGATTCCTCACAGCCAGAATAGGCAGTTCGTCAGGTAGTTTCATGTTTGTCAGGTCGCTATAATCGCCCTCAACATCGGCAATCATTGAGAACGACCTGTTCTTGTTATCCATATACATTGCTATATTATCTTTCATATTTATCTCGCAAATTGAGGTGCAAAGGTACAACTTTTTTTCGAATTTATGCACGAATGATAAGATATTTTAATATCTTTGCCCCCAAAATGAGCATGTTTCAGTTCAAACAGTTCAAAATTGAGCAAGACAAATGCGCTATGAAGGTGGGTACCGATGGCGTTTTGTTAGGTGCGTGGGCCCGAGGTGGCTCAAGCGTTCTTGACGTGGGGACAGGTACTGGTATCATTGCTTTGATGATGGCCCAGCGCTACCCTGAAGCCCGTGTGCTTGGCATTGATATCGATGAGGGTGCTGTGCATCAGGCTACGCAGAACATCGATGCTTCGCCCTTTGCCAGTCAGATTCGAATTGAGCAGACCAAGGTGCAGGATATGGACGACGCATTCATGGACCGTTTTGATGCGGTGGTCAGCAATCCGCCGTTTTTTATCGACTCGCTACAGGCACCCGACCGTCAGCGCAATATGGCCCGGCATGCTGAGACGCTGACCTATGCCGACCTGATGAAGGCTGCCAACCGTCTGCTGAACAACGATGGTGAACTAAGCGTCGTCGTGCCCTTCGACTATCGCCGCCGCATGGACGACGAAGCCATCTTCCAAGGCTTGTTTCCCAGTCGCGTCTGTGCCGTTAGGACCACTCCGACGAAGCCTGTGCGCCGCTATCTGCTGGCCTATAAGAAACAACCCAACCCATGTGAACAGACAGAGTTGGTGATAGGTGACGAGCAATACCAGTTGCTGACAGGTGATTTCTACTTGTGAAATCCCGTCCGGCAGAATTCGTCGAACTGTCCCTGGAAACCGTTGAACACGTTGATGTCCACCGGTCCTGTGATGCCGTCCACACGACCTTCTGGTGTCAGCTGCCAGTAAACTAGTTTGACGTCGGGCTTATATTCGCCATAGCGGGCTATCCAAACGTTGTAGCGCTGCTTGATGTCGTCGGCATTACCCATATATTTGTTGACAAACATCTGGTTGATGTACAGGATGGGCCGCTTACCAGTACGCCGTTCCACGATTTGCATCCACTGACGTACACGCTTCAGCAGTTCCTCGCCGCCACCGATCTGTGCAATCTGTGCATCCGACGGCTCCACGTCGAGCACAGGCGGGAAGTCGCTCTCTCGGACCAGCGTGTGGTTGACAAAGTAGTTTGCCTGGTCAGTGGCCGACGACTTCAAGCTGAAGAAGTGGTAGGCGCCGACGTGAATGCCCTGCTTGTGGGCGTCCATGTAGTCCTTCAGGAAGTAGCGGTTGCGGATGGTGGTACCCTCTGTCGACTTGATGTAGACGAACGAGACAGGGTAGGTGAGTCCCTCGGTATTGTGCTTACGCCCCAGCGACGTGATGCGCATCTGGCGCCAGTCTATGCCGTAGTGCCTTTTGCCGATGTCGTGCTGATGGCGGGATATGTCGATGCCGTAGATGCGTTCGGCTGTATAGCGTAGCTTCTCGCCCAGGAACTTGCCTTTCTTCCATTGTCCTACGCGCACCTGATGGTTTGGTGACGACTCAAAACCGAAACCGTGGCGTTTGCCAGATTGCCACAGACCTTCGTAGTGTGAACCGTCGAAAGCGTCAAAGATGCCTTCACCATAGGCTTCCATGAAACTGTTCATCTGACCGTTGTAGACACCCAGCGAATCTGTGCGACGGGCTTTGACAATGGTGTCGGCATCCCAAAGGGCACAAACGATATGTCCCTGCTCGTCGCGTACTATGCCTTCACCTTTCAGCGGCCCGACATAATAGTGTCCGGCCTTCCAGTAGCCATGTTCCGTTTTGACGGCTGTCATGGGGCGGTCTTTGGCGGCAATCCGCTCTCGCCAAACGGTCTTCTTACCGTGACTGGCTTGCTGTCCCTTCAGCTGTTGCAAACGCTGTTGCAGGGTAGTGTTGTATTCTGCCACCAAGTTGTAGCCGTCGTCCATGACATTGTGCAGTCGCAGGTAGTAGCCCATCTCGTCTATCTCCTTCTCCGTCAGCGCAATGGCATGCTGTATGGAGTCGGCAGTCAGCTGTGCCTTATAGTGCTTCACCACCTTGTCGGGAATGACTGGTGGCGGCAGCTGCGGGAACAGCATGGGGTTGAGCAACGCCACTGCGATAATCACAATGATGTCGGCTATCGTCGCTATGTTGGCCTTCCTTCTCACTTTCTCACCTCTCACCTCTCCAATCATCCAACAGCATGCGGGCTATGCTTAGTTTCTCAGGAATCTCGGGCAGGTTGTCCTTGCGGAACCAGCCGCCTTTGGCTATCTCGCTCTGTTGTAAATGAATTTCACCAGATACGTAGTCGGCATTGAAGCCTACCATCAGACCGCAAGGGTAGGGCCATGGCTGTGAACCGAAATAGCGGATATTGGTGATGGTGACCCCCGTCTCTTCCAGTGCCTCGCGGGCTACGGCTTCCTCCAGTGTCTCGCCAGTCTCTACGAAACCAGCCACCAGTCCGTAGTAGTCGCGACGAAAGTTCTTGGCCCTGACCAGCAGCACCTCGTCACCACGGTGTATCAGCACGATGACGGCAGTGGCCAGTTGGGGCCATATTTCCTTACCACATTCTGTACACTTTTTTGATATGTCTGTATCCATCCGCATGGGAGCACCGCACACGCCGCAGTAGCGCGTATTCTGGTCCCAGTAGAGCAGCTCCTGACACTTGCCGGCTTTCAGGTATAACGGCTTTGACAGCTTGAAATAGCTTTGGCGCAAGCCGCACATCTCATAGCGTGGCGAGTTGGTGATGGGGGCATCGATGCGATAGGTTTTTACTTCCGTGCCGTCCAGCGGCGTTATGTTCATGATGTTGGTCCAGGGCTTCAGTTCCGTGGGCGCTTCTTCCTGCAGGGGAATAGTGTAGGTGCCGTCGGGCAACTTCTCCAGCAGCAGGTCTTCCTTGCAAAAGACAAAGAAATATTTATTTTCCATACAATTTGATTCTGTCACGTTCCAATGCCGGTTTCACCCATGCCTCGGGTACGAAACGCCAGTTGTGGCCGGGTTGTGGGTCGATGCTGCCCTGACGGCGTATTTCCTCTGTCAGGTAGTGGCGCAGGTCCAGATCGGTATGATACAGCACACGGCTCTCCAATGAGTCTTGCGGGATACCGGCACCCTTGGTCAGCAGCTCGCCACCGCCATTGGCGCGATAGCTGCTCATCACCACCTTGTACCACTTGTTCTTGTCAAACGGCTGTCCGTCCGACATGCGCAGGATGTTCACTTTCTGGCCGTCGGGCTTCGTCAGGTCTACCTCGTAGTCGATGCCCATAGCCGAATCGAAGTTGAAGGTATAATACTGGAATCCTGTACGCTGCTGGTCGTTGGTCGACGCATCGTTCAGACGCAGGGCTGAGTCTTCGGGCTTGGTCATGGTGTTCGTCCACATGTCATAGCTGAATTCCAGGTGCTTGCGGATTTCCTCGCCCGTCATGCGCAGCACGAACATCAGGTTTTCGAAGCGGTAGAGCTTGAACATGTCGGCCATCTTCACGTCACCGGCATTGATGACAGTATTGAAAGCCAGTGGAGCGGCAAACGATATTTCGGCTTTCGATATCTGCAGTTGCAACGAGTGTATCAGGTCGGTGAAGGCCGAGTTGCCAAAGAAGCTCTCGCGGGTATAGATGGCGTTCTTGAATTCGCCCACCTTCTGGCCCACGAAGTCTTTTACCTGACGGATATCCTTGTCGAAGTACTGCATCATCTGCTGGTCAATGTCCTCGTCCAGCACGTTGACGATGTGACCCTTGATGTCCTTCTTCGTCAGCTTGCCTTTCTTGTAGGTCAGCGTGATTTCGGCCTCGGCCACGTTCTTCACAAAGCAGCTGGGGTCGATGCACAGCACCTGCTGGCCCTCGCAGTTGGTAATCCAGTCGTTGTGCACCTGATGGTCGTGACCGAAGAAGATGATGTCGAAGCCTGGCACCTCCTTGGCAACAGCTTCTGTGGCGTCCTCGTCGTACTCGTCGGTCTTGATGCCCCCGTTCAGGCCGGAGTGGAACAGACCGAAAATCAGGTCGGGCTTCTCCTTCTCCTTGATATACTTGATCCACTTGCGGGCACAAGCTGTCATCTCCTCAAACTCCATGCCCTTCCATATTGGCTTGTTCAACCAGTTGGGAATGGCCGGTGTCAGCATGCCGATGACGCAAATCTTCACACCATCCTTCACGTGGACAGAGTAGGGACGCAGTCCGTCGTAGATGTTCTGTGGCCTTGCCTCGCCATTCTTCGTGCCCTCTTTCACGATGTTGGCACCCAGCAGCGGACAGCGTACCTCACGAATCCACTTGTCGTACACTTTATGGCCCGGCTCTATGTCGTGGTTGCCCACGGTCTCGGCATCATAGCGCATGTAGTTGACCACTCGCGCTGCCAAGTTCTCGTCCTCGGGCATCACAAAGTTCGTCCAGTAGACGCACGGCTGACCCTGCAGAATGTCGCCGTTGTCTATCAGAAGCAGGTTGTCGCCGTACTTCTTGCGTTCCTTATTAATATAGGTATTGGCACGCACCAGCGTACCTTTCAGGGGCTTACCCTCAGTAAAGTCCCATGGAAAGAAATGCCCATGCACGTCACTGGTCTCTATCACCTTTAACTTGACAATCTTATTGCCTTTCGGAGCCCCCGACGCCGTCAGGGCACTCATCATCAGAATAGCAGAAATAACAATACTCTTCATAGCGGTTGTAATTTTCCTGCAAAGATAGTGTAAATCGAGCGAAAAACCAAATTTTGAAGCCACATTCTTCACCTTAAGGTAAGGAACTTTGACCGAGGATTAATGATATGAAACTCCCTTAGATGGCCAGCAATGCTCTGCAACCTTCGAGGACGTCGCGCCAGGTAGTTTCGAAATCGCCGGTGTACCAAGGGTCGGCAACGTCGCCTGTACGGTTGGTATAGTCGAGAAGTTTGTGGATTTTGCCTTCGGGGTCGCCGCCGCAGATGCGCTGCATGTTACGGATGTTCCAGTCGTCCATGCCTATCAGCAGGTCGAAACGGTTGTAGTCGTTACGAGTCATCTGGCGGGCTGTTTTGCCTTTGCATGATATGCCGTGCTCTGCCAGTTTACGCTTGGCTGGCGGATAGACATCGTTGCCTAATTCCTCGGTTGAGGTGGCTGCTGACTCAATATAGTATTTGCTCTCTAGACCAGCTTTTTGGACTAGGTCTTTCATCACAAATTCTGCCATTGGGCTGCGGCAGATGTTGCCGTGGCAGACGAATAGTATCTTCTTCATCATCATTGCTTTTTTGAGATGCAAAGGTACGAAAAAGTTTAGAGTTTGACGTTTAAAATTTAGAGAAATTTGGTATTTCTCTCGATTTGTACTACCTTTTCGCTATGCGAGAAGGTACTTACATTCGGAAATTCCCAAATAAATTTGGTATTTCTCTCACTTATTTGTACCTTTGCAGCCGCAAATGAGAAAAGAGATGAATTTTAAGGCTGCTTTATTTGATTTGGACGGTGTGGTATTCGACACGGAACCGCAGTATACGGTGTTCTGGGGACAGCAATGCCGTGAGTTCCATCCTGAGCATCCGGGACTGGAGCAGGAAATCAAGGGACAGACGCTGGTACAGATTTATGATGCGTGGTTCTCGGGATCGCTGGAACCCCAGCAGGCAATAATTACGGAGCGTCTGAACCGTTTTGAGCAGCAGATGAGCTACGACTATATTGAGGGATTCGTCAGTTACGTCACGTCGTTGCGCGTGAAGGGTGTGAAGACGGCAGTGGTGACGAGTTCGAACCAGCCGAAGATGCAGGCCGTCTATCAGGCGCGTCCAGAGTTCCGCACGTTGTTCGATGCCATTCTGACGTCTGAGGATTTCGAACGCTCGAAACCTGATCCTGATTGCTATCTGAAGGCTGCGGCCCGTCTAGGAGTGAATAAGGAGGACAGCGTGGTATTCGAGGACTCGTTCAACGGTTTGAAATCGGGTAGGGCTGCTGGGATGTATGTAGTTGGGCTGTCCACGACAAATACAGCGGAAAAAATTGCGCCGCTGTGCGATCAGGTTATCAAGGATTATACATCATTAAATATATAAAAAGATTATGGCAGGATATTTAGTATCAGACAACCGCAAGGTTACGACCCACCGTTTCATGGAGATGAAACAGAAAGGCGAGAAGATTTCAATGCTTACCAGCTACGATTATACGATGGCAGGCATCGTTGACAAAGCTGGTGTAGACGCTATATTAATAGGCGACTCAGCCTCAAACGTGATGGCTGGCAATCAGACCACGCTACCCATTACCGTCGACCAGATGATTTACCACGCCAAGAGTGTGGTACGTGCCGTGCAGCGTGCACTGGTGGTGTGCGACATGCCTTTTGGCTCGTATCAGGTGAATGCCGCAGATGGCGTTTCCAATGCTATCCGCATCATGAAGGAGAGCGGTTGCGATGCCCTGAAACTGGAAGGCGGCGTGGAGATTATTGACACTGTGAAGCGTATTCTGGATGCTGGTATTCCTGTGATAGGACACCTGGGACTGACACCGCAGAGCATCAACAAGTTCGGCACCTATGCTGTTCGTGCCAAGGAGGATGCCGAGGCTGAGAAGCTGATGTCTGACGCCAAGTTGCTGGCCGAGACGGGCTGCTTTGGTGTAGTGTTGGAGAAGGTGCCTGCCCAGTTAGCAGCACGCGTAACCAGCGAGATTTCCGTTCCAACCATAGGAATCGGTGCCGGTAACGGTTGTGACGGACAGGTGCTGGTGGTGGCCGACATGCTGGGTATGACTCAGGGCTTCTCACCCCGATTCCTGCGTCGTTATGCCAATCTGAATGAAGTGATCACCGATGCCGTTGGTAACTATGTCAACGATGTCAAGAGCGGTGACTTCCCCAACGAATCAGAATCCTATTAATGAACAATCAGGACACACCAGTACATATTCACCTGTGGCATCATGACTTCTGGCTGTTGGTTATTGCCAACCTGCTGCTCACGATGTCGATATACATGCTGATACCCACCTTCCCACAATGGCTGTTGGGCGAACAGCAGTTTACACCCGGGCAGACAGGACTCTCGATGGCCGTCTTTGCTGTCGGCCTTTATCTGTTCGGTGCCCAATGTTCGTGGCTGGTACAGCGTTTCCGTCGTAATGTTGTCTGCATGTGGGCTATCGCGGCTTTGGCACTCAACGTGCTGGCGTTGGGCTATTTCAGTCCGCTGACAACATTTCCTAAGGCATTGATACAACGCTTTGCCTTGGGAGCTGCTTTCGGATTGGCACAGATGATACTATCGTCCACACTCATCATCGACACCTGCGAGTCGCACCAACGAACCGAAGCCAATTTCGGAGCTGCCTGGTTTTCACGTTTTGCCCTGTCATTAGGACCTGTGGCTGGATTAGCTATAGCGCTTCTTCCTGCTGAAGATTACTTGGCACCGCTTGGATGCCGGCTCTCTCAGATAACACCAGTTCTCTTTGTCTCAGGCGTTCTTGCACTTGTCAGCGTGCTGCTGATCAGTCGCGTGTCGTTTCCGTTTCGAACACCTGAGGAGGGCGTGTCGGTGGCATCACTTGACCGCTTTTTTCTGCCCAGTGGATTCTTGCTATTTTTCAATCTGTTGCTGATAAGCATGGTGGTAGGATTGATGCTTTCGCTGTCCTTGTCGCTGGTATTCTATGCCTTGATGATGGGCGGTTTCCTGCTGGCATTATTGGCCCGTCGTTTTGTGTTCAGCAATGCTGAGCTGAAGAGCGAGGTCATTAGCGGACTTATCTTGCTCGTGGCATCACTTCTCGTCTTGCTGGTATATCCCACCAGTCTGGTGGCACCGTTGTTGATGGGAACAGCCGTGGGTGTCATCTGCTCACGATTCCTGCTGTTCTTTGTCAAGTTGAGCCGTCATTGCCAGCGAGGCACCTCGCAGAGCACCTATTTTCTGGGCTGGGAAACCGGTCTGGCTTTGGGGCTCGGCTTAGGTTACGGCCTGTTCTATGATGCACGTGACATGCTGCTCTACACCTGTTTAGGCATTACTGCTACGGCGCTGCTGATGTATCATTTTCTGACCCATCGGTGGTTTTTGAAACACAAAAATCGCTGATACTGACGGTTTTTTGCATTTTTTGTCGTAAAAATGTCGTTCATATAAAATATAATTAGTAACTTTGCAAACTGAATAAGATTACTTTTTTGATACGCAGACATTTATTATTGTCAAACTTAATATACACTTAACCATCTATGAAAAAAATCCTTTTAACGATTATGCTACTGCTGGCCATCCAGTCGGCAATACTTAGTGCGCAATCAATTGGCGTCTTTACGTGGGATAGTAAGGGTAAGTACACGAATGTTCGTAATGCACCAAATGGCAAAGTTGTAGACCGTATTCCAACCAGTGATGCTGCTATGATTGGCGTTGAGAAGCCTACTAATGGCTGGTGGAAAATTGTAGGCAACGAGTATGACACAGGCGACGAACAAGGTACGCTCAAAGGCTCTGACACGGGCTACTGGATTCACTATTCCGTATTGGCTATGGGCACTCGTAATTATGGCCATCAGAAGCTGACACTGCGTAAGTCGCCAGATGCCAAAGCTGCGGTGGTCTATTCATTTACTGATGAAATTCTGCTCCGCCCGATGGAAATCAATGGTGACTGGATGAAGGTCAAGACGACAGACGGTAAGTATACGGGATGGATTGAAATAGAATGGCTCTGTGGCAATGCCCTGACGAATTGCTGCTAAGCCAATTGGTTAAACTCTTTAGCTCCTTTAGCTTCTTCAGATTAATAGTAAACCTATGGCGACACAAAGGCCATAGACAAAAATGTTGCGCGCCGTCTCGCCCAAGCATTCGTTGAGTTGGCGCCCTTCGTGAATGCGGCGCAGTTTGAGCCATGTAAAGATGTGGAGTGTCAGATAGATGAAGGGCAGGACGAAAGCGAGCACATGGCCGTTACCCCAGAAAAGAATCCCTGAAAGGACGGCCAGAAGGCCTAAGGACAGGTACAGCCATTCAGAGGCTTTGGCACCTATTTTGACCACTAACGTTTGTTTACCATCGCGACGGTCTACCTCACGGTCGCGGTAGTTGTTGACGATGAGCAGACCGTCGATGACGAGTCCGCAGGCCAGCGAGGCTACGATGACGGTCAGCGGACAGGTGTGAAGTTGGACGTAATAGGTGCAGCAGACAGGTACGATGCCGAAGAAAACCAATACTAGCACATCGCCCATACCAATATAGGATAGGTGTGTGGTATAGAGAAAGCAGAACACGACGCAGAACAGGCCAACCAACACCATTTCGAGTCCACCGAAAAAGATGAGTGGCAACCCTACGATGCAGGCCAATACGGTGGTGAAGGCTATGGCGCGTTTCATGGCGTCGATGCTGACCCAGCCCTGTGTGCAGGCGCGTAAAGGTCCGAGACGGGTGGCTTCATCATCGTTGCCGCGGACATAGTCAAAAAAGTCATTGACGAAGTTGGCATCAATCTGCATGATAAAGGAAAAGAGCAGGCATAATACAGCAGCTACTGGGCTAAAGGTACCAAACTCCTGTGCGTCGACATAGGCCAAGGCTGTGCCTATCATGACAGGAACAGCAGCTCCTGTAAGCGTCTTGGGACGAGCGGCAAGTACCCAGGCTTTAAGTGAGTTCTGTTTGACTGATATACTCATTTACGGTTTTTGTATTTCTTCATCAAAAATACGCTCGAAGACGGGACGCAGTTCATTGGGATTTGCAATGAGTTGACGCAATTCAGCTAACCAACGTTCGTTCTGCGAACCACTAATCCATAGATGGATATAACCTCGGGTTGAATATTTCTCGTCGAGATGCTGCTTGAGGCGTTGCCAGTGGTCTTCGCGGTCGAGTTCAGCATAGTTGGCCAATCCAAATTGGATAGTACGACGGATGACGTTGCAGGGTTCCAGGTCTCGGTCAGCCTCGGCCACAATCTTGCCGTAGATACTGCGTGGGGCGCGCGAGGCAGAGGCACGATGGTCCTCGACGGCCTCCTTCATCAGCCGTAGCTGTTCGTTTGAAAAC
>Ga0265298_10003348_pt1 | contig 21286 bp, 14 predicted proteins | sample AusTroGonzalo_MG_3_FD_193486 | JGI IMG/M metagenome (GOLD analysis project Ga0265298, IMG submission 193486) | Bovine rumen microbial communities from tropical cattle in Woodstock, Queensland, Australia - Gonzalo_01 | ecosystem: Host-associated > Mammals > Digestive system > Stomach > Rumen ...
ATATTTATTTGGTGGTGGGCGGGGGTGGTTTCCCCAATAAGGTAAAGGAGTGTGCGACGTGCGTCGCGCGACATGCGACGCGGTGGCTTGTGCGACGTGCGACGTGCGACGTGCGACGCGGTGGCTTGTGCGACGTGCGACATGCGACATGCGACGTGGTGGCTTGGGCGACGCGCGACATGCGACGTGCGACATGCGACGTGGTGGCTTGGGCGACGTGCGACATGCGACATGCGACGCGGTGGCTTGTGCGACGCGCGACGCGCGACATGCGACGTGGCGGCTTGGGCGACGCGCGACGCGCGACGAGCGACATGCGACAATCGACGCTTCGACGCGCGACATGCGACGTGCGGGCGACAATCGACGCTTCGACTTACGAAGAGCCTGATAACGAAAGCGACGTTTTGCTAGAATACAACCATCACACCAACTCTTGAGGGGCAAAGAGCGATTATTCAAAATACGGCGTGAGGTTGATGAAATTAAGGATGCGGCACTGGCCTATGGGGGCGCCTGCTTCGTCTTCGCTCTGCCAGTCGGAGAAGGTTATTTCAACCTCGGTGTCATGGGGAATGAAGACGACCTTGTGATTGACGATATCATGTCTCGGGCGGCGCTTGTCCTTCGGCACCCACCATAGTTCTTCCATTCTCTGCGGGTGCTTGTCGTATCCCAGTTCCGGTAAGATTTGGGCGTTGGAGATTTCGGCATGGAAAGCGTAATGGACGCAAATGCCTTGGGGGAGTTCAATTTCGTCGAGGTCGGCGGTGGTGAAGCGCAAGGCGTATTTGCGTCCAGGAGTTAGACCAGTGGCCTTTTGCGTGAGTTTGTTCGGTCCCTTGAGGCTGCGAGAGAAAAGGGCGGCGTGGTCACCGATGGCGAGGCCCTCGTCATTCACTCGCTTTTGTAATTTCCTGCCGTAGTCCTTGCGGTACCAGTGTGCAATGGAATCAGGCTGCGCCGGATTAGGCGTCCAGTGCTCCAGTCCGTCATCGAAATCGCAGTTGCGGAGGTGTCCAGGATTGCAGGAGAAGCCTTGCGAAGCCGAAAGCATCTCGCGCTTTCCGTCGATGCAGTAATGGCGCATGAGGGCACCGACCCAGCGCAGTTGCTCTTCGTCGCAGGTGTTGGTGCTGTAGAAACCCACGCCGAAGATGCCTTTGAGTTCCGGATCGTTAGCGAGTTTCCAGAGAAAATAATCCAGCGTCCATTTGATGTCGCTCTGCGGGTAGTTGTAGAGATCGTAGGTTCCAGCGAAGAGGAAGCCAGAGAAGATGAAGGCCAGGCGCGAAGTCGTTCCTGGCAGGACGGCCTCCGCATGGCGGACATGCTCGTTCAGGCAAGTCATGTACTTTTCCGTAGATTCCTGGTCGGGACTGTTAGATATGTAGGTCTCGATGAGTAGGCCTCCTTTCCCTTGCCCCGCATTGACGGCGGCGGCCACCAGCGGACGATGGATGATGGGATAGGTTAAATAGGCTGACCTCTGGGCCATCCAGAGATGGACAGGCTTCTCGAAGTCGATGACACGCCAAAGTCCTTCGGCGACACTCGCCTGCTTTTCCATGGGGTTCCAGGTGCAGATTTCATCCAGGGCGCGTCCGTCGGTGAACTGGATGTAATTTTTCGTGCGGATGTTCTTGTCGATTTCGGCGGGATCATTCCATCTGGCACCGCCGCAACTGAAGATTTTGATTCCGCGGTCGCGGGCTTCCTGGCCGAGGCTAGGCGGCACGGCTTCTGCAGTGTAGTATTGCTCCTGCAACTGGTGGGTATTGAAAGCAGGCCAGAGGTGCTTGCGGAAGAACTGAATGTCGTAGATGTCGAAACCGGCCTTGTGCAACTGCGTAAAGAGATTGTCGCCCTCGGCGATGTTCATGGGGAAGATAATCAACTGCTTCACCGTGCGGATGGTCAGGACATTGCCGTCCTTCGCGCCTTTCACGGTCAGGCGATGCTCACCAGCCTCCAACTGGCGCATGGTCTCGGAGCGTTCGCCAGTGCGGTGGCGAATGATGGGAGCCTGCCCGCCGTCCAGAAAGCACTCCGTCCCTTCGTCCGCGCGATCGAGGCCGAACCAGTACCAGCCGTCGCGGGGCGCGGTGAAGGCGAGGTCGCCGTCTACAAGGGGCTGTCTGGACAGTTCGGAGACCAGGTTGTTCAGCCATGTTTCAGGCACTTCTAAATGTAACGCTCTGCCGACTGTGCAGGGATAGGTATTTTCCAGAAGCACAGTGCCGTCTGTCTTCTGGACGAGTTGCAATTTCAGCGTGTGGTTGCCTGGTTCAAGGCCTTCCAGGCTGGCCGTGACCTGCTGTTCGCGGTTCAGAGGGAAACGCTGGCTTTGACCAGCGAGTTCCACCAGACATTCGTAGTCTGTCACCGGCTTTGCGAGTTTCGTGTAGACAGCCAGTTCCAGTGTGGCCTTGTCCGTTGGAATCTCCGACAGGACGGGGCTGATGGGCATGATGCGGTTCCATGTGTGGACGAGGGGAGGATTGACGCCGTTGCCCGCGCGGGCAGCCTCGTCGTCAGGCTCCAGGAAAGGCGCACTGATTTCCAGCAGTCCAGTAGCCTGCGGGGCACGGACCAAGAACAGAGCGTTGTCCGTGCGTTCCTTGTCCACTGTGACCGTGGCTTCCATCTTGACCCACTCGCCATTGGTGTCCTCGGGGAATATCTTGGTGGAACGCTCCCAATAGATTTGGTCAGCATCGCGCAGGAAGAAGCCGCTTTCCTTGGCATGGAAGCCCTTGGTGCGCACATAGCCGCCCAGGCGATATTTCGCGCCCGACACGAGTTTCAGTCCGTTGTGGATGAACGACGCGGCGCGCGAGAAATCAAGGCGGAGGGCGTCATGGCCGTCCGGACCGCCTTTCGGGAGTCTCTCGACGCCCAGTTCCGTAATCGGTGCCAGCCAGCGTCCGTATTCGCCGCACTCGTTAGGCTGGAACTCAGTGTCCTGCAGGAGATTCTGGGCGTTCAAGAAAGCCGCCACGCAGAAGATTATCGCTGCCAATAGTACGCTTCGTGGTTTGGACATACTCACTTCCTATTGATACGAAAAGCAAAAAAGGCTGTTTGAACTCTTTTTTTCAGTACCTGTATTGCCTGACTTCAAAAATGGCTATATAGTAACTAAAACGCTTCAAAAACAACACAGTAGCCAATCTATTTCTCTTCCCTTGGTGTCCAAAGGGAAAATGGTATGAAGAGCGAGATTAAGCATCGCATGTTTAGTAATGTAGCCTTAATATCGTTAAAATCAAATCGCTGTATTCCCCATGAGGGTAGGTAATTGACCCGCAAAGCAGTTTTGACAAACTGGCGATGTGCGACAATCGACACTTCGACGCGCGACGCGGTGGTTGGTGGTGCGACGAGCGACACGCGACATGCGACGTGCGGGCGACAATCGACGCTTCGACGCGTGACGAGAAGAGCAGCCGTTCGGCAAAAGCAACATTTTGTCAGAACACGGCCAGCACTACCTACCCTCCTGGGGAAAAGAGCGTTTTGCAATGTCAGATTTGTGGCAGCCGCTTGCTATTTCAGACAGTGTAACCGCATTCATTTCAGGCTGGCGTGGCAAGTTTCAGAACAGGATTGCACTTTCAATTCCAACTAGTATATAATAGCATTTTACAAAAGGTTCAATAGCAATGAAAAACATCATTCCAGTCATTACGGCCGTCATTCTTGGGTTAGCGTCGGTATTTGCCGTCAGCCGTATCATGTCGCATAAAGCAGTCTCACCAGAGGCGACGGTAGACATCGTGGCTACAAGCCAGACTTTGAAAGCAAATGAAACCATTGAGGAGGATTTCATCTATGCCAAGAAGGTTGGAGTTTCTTCTGTCCCCCAGCAGCGCATTTTATGGGAAAACCGCAGTATGGTCATAGGACAGAAGACCCTGGTGCCCATTGCCAAGAACGATTTCCTGCTTTATTCTAATGTCGGCTTGTCCTCAAGCATGGGGAACATCATCGGGAAAGGCGAATGGGGGGTAACAGTCTCCTTTGCCGATTCGACCTTGTTGAAGGTAATTCAGCCAGGGGACGAAATCGCCATTGTCGGCATCTTCAAAATAACATCTTTAATAAAGACAGAAAAAGATACTGAGGCCAAGCCAGAGGCCGTGACCCGCGAGGTTTCAACTGTCATCTATCCGCGTGTTCGCATTTTGGAAAAATGCGGGAACAACTCCGTCATTCTCTCGATGCCTCCGCAACAAGCCCTGGCTCTGATCAATGTCCAGCAGAGATGTAAACTGTATCCGCTGCTGCGCAAAACAAATGATGCCAATGTTCTTAACCGCAAGGACGGTGGCATCTTTGAAGAATCCACGCTTCTCAAACTGGTGGATGGCTTGGATGCCATCGAGATTCCTACCACGGCCATAGAAAGCAAATGATCACATTCAGCAGTAGGGAGAAAGATAAGATGAACCGTGTTGTGACAATTCTTGCCACAATTATATTGCTGGCATCTTTCCAGGTTTTTGCCCAGGAGACAGAGAGAATCGATATGTCGGTAGGGGACGTAAAAATCCTGGAGACTCCGTTCAATGTGGAGACTTACACTCAGACTCCCAAGGGGAAAATCATCTCTGTGGAAGCAGGTGGCAATGCGGAAAACAAATTGAGTGTGACAGCCCTGGAGCAGGGAGAGTGTACTCTGCGGGTAAATGGACACCGTATCACAAAAATATACCATATTTCTGTGTTGAGCAATATCCGCAAGCAACTTTCCAAACTGCACAAGGATTTGCAGGATCTGCCAGAACTGGAAATAGTCCTCAACCAGGACAGCATTATCATCAACGGAACCTTGAATTCGCAAGAAAAATGGAAGCATCTGCAGAATGTGGTCAAGTTATATGGTGAGGAAATCCGAAACTTCGTCAAATTTCGTCCCAATGTGGAGAGCATTCTGACATTGAAGAAATTGTTCGTCGCCGCTGGATATCCCGTGAGTGACACGCCAGACTGCAATGAAGGTGAATTGTATCTGAAAATTACCAACGATGCTCTTTTGCTACAAGGTAAGTTGTTCAGTGACGGGGAAATCGCAGAAATCAAGTCAATTTTGGGCACTCAGGACTGGCTTGTCGAGCCGCCGGCGCCGGCAGGCAAGTTTCCCATCCTGCTCAAATTAAGCACAGTAACTACGCAGGTGGCGGTGGATGTCGCCTTTGTGGCGTTGACCAAGGAAGAAGGGGAGTCGTTGGGTTCCAAGGGTGGCATCTCCGCCAGCTTCAATTTTAATCGTGTCTGGAGTCTGGTGTCTGGAAGTTCGGCAAGCAAATCTTGCACGGTTGGTGTCGATATCGGGAGAACCCTTGAATTTCTGGAGGCCAATGGTGTTGGGCGCATCCACAATGCCGGCACGGTGACATTCACGAATAACTCGACAGGCGGCGGGCATCTGAAGGTCGGTGGCACCAACTATGTCCCTGTGGAGAGCGGTATGACGGAAATCAGTTATGGCTTTGACGTGAGGGTTAAGGGAACCCAGACATCCAGGAAGGAAATTAACCTGAATCTGGTGTTGGAGAATTCGAGCATGATGTCAGATTTGCATAAGGTCGAATGGCGTACAGAGACTGATCGCACCTGCGAGTTTGACTCCACTACCATAATTGGCGGCTACAGGGGGATTGTGGAGTCTACAGCGAATAGCGGGATTCCGGTATTGCGCAAGATTCCTGTGCTGAAATGGTTTGTTTCCGGTAGTGAAAATCAAAATTCGTCACTTGAATTGCTGATGCTCATATGTCCGCGTCTGGTCACGAAAGAGTCCAAGGTGCAAATTGACAAAGTTGCCGAGCAGAATGCCGATAAGATGCTTGAGAATGGCACGATGAATAATGGTGACCAAGATAAGTCGAAGAAACGCAAGTGGCAATATACCAAATAGTTTCCTTATATGACAAAAATGTTCGTCGTAGTCAAGACAATTGAAGGCAGCCTTTTTTCAGTCAAGGAATTGACCGAGGAAGGGACTTGTTATCTTGGAAGCAGCCCTGAAAATGACATTCAGTTGGCATCTACGTATGTGTCGCGACGTCATGCCAAGATCGTGATGGTAAAGGGGCATTGTTTTATTGTCGATGAAGGAAGTCGGAACGGGACACGCGTGAATGGCGAACCTATCGCTGAAATGACTCCTTTCGCCAAAGGAGATTTGGCCGCCATTGCGAAATACCGCATCGAACTATGTGACGAACCGCCACAGGCGGTTGCCGAGCCAGTAGTCCAAGATCCGAAGGATGGAAATGTGACGATTCCCCTAGCTAACAATTTCCTTGATGAGTTCAAGAATGCCTCCGTGTTGTATTCTGACAATGTGATGGTGCTGAAGAAGCGCATTCACGAGGACATTCTGAACAAGTTGAACCTGACTGAGGATGCGCTGTTTGACAGCAACAATCCTGAGTTGCAGCAGAAGGTTGCAGTCTGCTTGGAAAGCACCCTGAACGAGCATCGCCATGAATTGCCCATCAACATTCCCTACGAGATGTTCAAGCAGGCTCTGGAGGATGAATTGACTGGCTTTGGGCCAATTTCTCCCATTTTGCGGTCAGAGCGGATTTCGGAAATCATGGTCAATGGGCCCAACAAGGTGTTTGTGGAGAGCAGGGGGCTTCTGTATAACAGCGGAGTCCGCTTCTTCAACGAGCAGCATCTCATATCCATCATCCAGCGAATCGTGGAGCCGTTGGGGCGGCATGTTGACGAGGCAAGTCCGATGGTGGACGCCCGGTTGCCGGATGGTTCGCGCGTCAATGCAGTCATTCCCCCCTTGGCCTTGTGCGGGGCAACCCTGACCATTCGTAAATTCTCCAAGAAGAAGTTGACAACGGATGACTTGATAGAAAAAGGTAGTCTGACGAGTGAGATGGCGATGTTTCTCCAGGAAGCGGTTCGTTGCAGGAAGAACATCATCGTGTCTGGCGGTACTGGTTCCGGCAAGACCACTCTGCTGAACATACTTTCTCAATATATACCTTCAAATGAGCGGGTCATTACCATTGAAGATTCGGCGGAATTGAAGTTGTCGCACGAAAATCTGGTGCCATTGGAGGCGCGTCCTGCCAACATCGAGGGCAAAGGGCGGATTACCATCCGTGATTTGGTCATTAATGCCTTGCGCATGAGGCCCGATAGAATCATCGTCGGCGAATGCCGAGGAGCCGAGGCTCTGGACATGCTGCAAGCGATGAATACCGGCCATGACGGCAGTCTGACGACCCTGCATGCCAACACTGCCAGGGATGCTCTGGGCAGGCTTGAGAACATGGTCATGATGGCGGGGTTTGAATTGCCCATAACGGCCATTCGCGAACAGATTCGCTCGGCTGTCAATCTGATTGTCCAGCAGACGAGAATGATAGACGGAAGCCGCAAGATCGTTGCCATTACGGAGGTTACTGGTCTGGACAACAACATAATCCAGATGCAGGACATCTTTGTGTTTGAGCAGACTGGAATGTCGCGCAATGCGCTGGGGCAACCGCAAGTGGATGGTTTTTATACGGCAACGGGTAACATTCCTAGTTTCATTGAGGAACTCCGGAGTGCGGGAATGCTGCAACTGGGAATGGATGTCTTTGTGCCGAGGGTATGATGATGATTTGGATTGCGTACATCTTGGTTTTTCTTGCCTTGAGCCTGATTGGTTATCTGGTGATAAACACCTTGAGCAATGTTTTGCTGGAGCGTGTCCAAGGCAAGCCTACCGGGCTTTCATCTGGAATATCCAGGCTGGTTACTCCGGAGCAACTAGTGAAGTATCGAATGTTGTCCGCCTGTATCATGTTTGTGTTGCCTGTGGTGATTATGCCTGCCTGCGGCGTCTACCAGGTCTGGGGTCTGCTGGTGGCCGCTTTGGTATCGGGATCCGTTGGTTTTTTTCTGCCGTATCTGTATTTTCTGTTCAAATGCCGAAGGCGACTCCAGGAGATTGACGACGGCCTGGTGACTTTTACGTTGGCTCTGCTGAACGGTCTGAAATCCGGCATGTCCTTTTCCCAGAGCCTGGAGGCGACTACCAGGCGCAGTCGAGGAGCCATCCGCGAGGAGTTCCGGCAGGTGCTGGGCGACCAGCGCCTGGGGCTTGATTTGGGGGAGGCGATGGAACGTCTGTCCGAACGCGTACCGTTGGAGGATGTTCGGTTGCTGGTGACGATTGTGAAACTCACGTCCAAGACAGGCGGCAGCCTGGTGGAGGTACTTACGGAGATGATACAGATGATGCGTCAGCGCAAGGAGTTCAGCGACAAGATACGCAGCATGACCGCCTTGGGGCGCTTTGAGGCGATGGCCGTTTCCCTGGCGCCTTTAGTTGGCTTCCTGATACTGTACGCAATAAACCCCCAGCTGATGCGGCCTCTGGTGACAACCATGCTTGGCTGGATTTGCCTTGGTGCCATAGTGTTGCTGATTTCCATCGGCTATTATTTCATCAACAAGATAGTGACGATAGAGGTGTGAGGAAATGGAGGATTTTCTGTACTATCTAGTTACATTCAGCCTGGTTTTTGTCGGCTATATCTTTGTGCAGATTTTTATGGACAGGCCAGACACGAGCGAGTCGAAGCAGTTGCAGGCGAATTTGCCTCCGCTTCTGGGCCGGACCTACTGGCTGCTGGCCATGTTCAGTTCCTCGGTCGGACCGGCGATGCGCCGTCTGCTGCCGCTTTCCTCCATTCTGGACATTGAGAAGCAACTGAAGATGGGCAACCTGCATGTGGAGGTCAATTACATTCTGACGGCTCAGGTGGTCTATTCGCTGCTGCTGATGGTCTTAGGTTTCTTTGGGGCGGCCTTTCTGCTGGCTTCCCCTGGCCTGGCTGCCTTTGCCGCCTTGCTCGGGGCGTTGCTGGGGTGGATTATGCCAACAATGCTGATTTCCTCGTTGGCCAGTACCAGGCAGAAGCAGATTCTGAAGGCCCTGCCGTTTGCGATAGACCTGCTGGCGTCCGCGATGCGTTCCGGTCTGGATTTTACTGCGGCCGTCAATTACTATGTTACCCAGGAGGGACACCGGAATGTCCTGGCCCAGGAGTTTGGACTGATGATGCGCGACATGCAGTTGGGAAAGACAAGGATTGAAGCGTTGGAGAGCATGATCGACAGGATACAGTCCGATGATTTCACCTCTTTTGCCAGCGCAGTCATCCATGGGACGGAGATAGGCGCGGCGATTTCTCAGACCATCAAGGTGCAGGGTGAGGAGATGCGTCGGCGGCGTTTTGCCCGGGCTGAAGAACAGGCGGGCAAGGCACCTGGCAAGATGCTGTTTCCGATGGCGATTTTCATCATGCCTGCGTTCTTTCTGATGCTGGCAGTTCCTCTGTATACACAATTTGTCTCATCCAGATTCTGAACATGAATTATCGCATTAGATTTCTCAAAGGTGAACTGGAGGGGAAGTGTTTCTCCATCCAAAAGGACTCCTTGAGCATAGGGCGTTCATCGAAAAACGATGTGGTCCTGCACTTGGAGGACATCTCGCGTCGTCATGTCATTCTGGCCTTGGGAACAGAAGGAATTGCGATGGAGAATCTCAGCGCCAAGAAGACTTCTGTCGACGGGAAGGCCATCCCCATGGGACAGAAATCTCCTTTGGGGGCAGGGCAAACCGTGGTACTGGGTACGGCGACGGAATTTCTCCTGGAAGCCTACGAGGACGACGAAGCGCCTCAAGGCAATGCTCCACCAGATATGGACATGGGGAGCACACGCTCAATGGCAACGGAAGACCTTGCAGACTATACCGCCGCATTCGAACCAGAGATGGCTTCTGGCTTTCAAGCTGGCTCTGTTGCCGGAACCCGTTCCCAGTTGGAAAGCACAACTGCGCCACCGTCGCAATTGTTCACTTCAGGTAATTCCACCACTAGTTCCCCGACGGATGTTCCTCCGACGAGGAAGGGGAAGCAGAACAGTTGGACAGGCTGGGGCAAGAGCAAGGGCACGGCATCAGATGGCCGGGCGGACGAGGCGACCGGAGCGGCATCGGCGAGCCAGACTGTTGACATGCAAACCCGCATGGGGACTCCTGAAGAAATAGAAGACATCCGGCGGGGGTATTTGCGCAATCTTCGGGTTCGCAACGCCTTGTTTGCACTTCTGGTTATGGCGTTTATCTATGTCGTGGGCATGGTCTATTATTTATTCCATAAAAGTCAAGAAAAGAATCTGGGCTGGCCGTTGAAAGATGGTGTCATTTCACGTTCCAAACTGTTCGACCTGGAGATTCCGCGGTTTCAGAAAGCAATTTTTATCAGTTATCCCGTGATCTCCCAGACAGCGATTGACAAGGAAAAATCGTGCCTGTCCATTCGCACGGGCATTGGCAGATACGGGCAGGTGCCATTTTTCATTACTGTTGAGCATGACAGCAATCCCCAGTTGCTGAAGGAAGAACGTCGGGCTTCTCTGGAACGCTGGATGCAACGGAAAGCCCAGGGTAGCAACGCCTGGAATTTCGAAGTGCCGATTCCGGTCCCGAAGCACTTCCCGGTGCGCTTCTGGTCGAATCATAATGGTGTGCCATATTTGGCAGTCCCCTATACCAGGCAAAGGGACGGTCTGGCGATGTTCGGCCATGTCTGGTATTTCCGTTGCGAGGATACTGAGATTGCCGTGATACTTGAACTGCCTGCCTCCGAACGCTGGAGAGGCGAAGGCTTTCTGAAGGAAAGTATGATGCGGTTTACACTAGATACGGTAACGGGACATTGGGAGGGGATGGCAGAGTTGGACATTCTGCCAGTCAAGGAGGAGTTGCGTGAGGCGGAAAAACTTCTGGACAGCGCTTCGCCTTCAGCCTGGAGCAAGGTTGAATACATGCTGACCTCTGCCCTGTGCAAAATCGACAGAGACAGCGAGTCTCAAGAATACAGGCAAGCGTTAAAACTTCTCAGGAAACTGCGCAAGGACCAGGAAATCTGGTTCAATTCCCAGCGACTCAGTTTTTATCGGGCCAAGTCCTTGGAGGACAAGGCGGAGCAGGGGCAGATTCGCCGCATCTGTCAGGGAGTATTCTCCTCGCGAGAGGACAGACGTCACAATAATGTCAGGACAAACAATTGGAACTAGACTGTATGTTTAACTCACCGCATTTCATCATACGGCTGATGTTCAACAACAATGTCATTGAGCAGATTATCTCTACTGACATCAAGAAGGATTTGAACATCGGACGCCATGAGGATTGCGACTGGCAAATCCCGCCTGCCGACCGCACTGCCAGCAATCACCATGCGACGTTGTTCCTGCGGCATGGACGAGTGTTTCTGCGCGACAATGGTAGCCACAATGGCACCTACTATAAAGGTGTCAAGATAAAGGAAAGGCAGCTGGCAGCAGGTGATAGATATGGCATTGGCGATGCCTTGCTGGTGGTCCTGGAGGACAAGAGAGACGAGGGCAAGGGCGCACGACCGAAATACCATCGGCTGGAACAGTTGAACGGCTCCGGGCGAGGGCGGATGTTTGAACTGAAGGACCGGGAATATATCATCGGCTCCGACCAGTTGCAGGCGCAAATCGTGTGTGAGGAACAACTGATTTCCCGCAAACACGCGAAATTGAGCCTTCATGAAGACGGCAGTTGCTGGGTGGTTAATCTCGAAAGCCGCAATGGAGTTCAAATCAACAGGATGCCTTTGGCAAGGAACAATGAAGAAGGGCGCATGTTGCGGGACGGCGATGTCATTTCCCTTGCGCAGTTGGATTTCAAGTTTTACGACAAGCATGTGGTATCGGTGAGGTCGTATTTCTGGTTGAAGGCAGTGGCAACTGTCTGTACTCTGGTTCTGGGGATTGCGTTCTGGGTGCTGTATGCCTCCCTTGGCAAGTCGGCTGATCAATATTTGGAACAGGCCAGGCGGTATGCGGCGGCGGAGCGTTTTGACGGGGCTCTGGTCATTCTGGCCAAGGCGGACACGGCGCGCCACGCGGAGATTTTCCGGGAAACAGCGGCGGAACTTGCCCGCAACATCAGGAGATGGAAGAGCACCTGCCAGAACTGGCAACTGGTGAAGGAGAATTTGGAGAATAGCGAATGGGGGGAAGCGAACACTATCCTGATGCCTTTGGTGAGCAGCCCCCAAGAAATTTGGAACTGGAGCGACCAGGCAGTGCAGTCCAAGCAGGAAGCCATTTTGTCGTCCAATGTGCTGGAGAAAATGCTACGAGTGCGGTCAAACTTGGAGAAGGAACAGTCTACACATTCGCAGTCGCAGGAGGAGACGGAAGCCCTGGCAAGGGCTCTGCAAGGTGTGCCGCCTCAGGTTCCTCCGTTCTTGACCTCGTTGGTATCCTATTCACGGGATATCCTGGAAGAAGCGCAATATACCATAGCGCAACAGCAGGCGGTGACGGACATCCTGGAAGGCTACCAGAAGGCTTCTGATTCGGTGGTTGTCCTGGGCCGATGCGAAGCGAAATACCAGGAGATTGAAGAGCGGATTGAGGCGCGGAAAACGGCGGAGAAACTGTACTGTGTCCAGGTACAGGCCAAACTCAATGCGTATTTTGAACCACTGCGGATGCTGAAGCAGGCCAACGACCTGTTGGAAAGAAACCTGGACAGGGCGGCGACGCTTCAGTTCGAGAAGATTGTAGAAGACATATCTCTGCCTAGCGTAGAGCAGTGCTCTGTGTATCCTGTGTTTAACGACCGCCGCAAGGAGATAGATTTGGCGCAGAGGACATTGCTAGAATCCATGGGACAATTAAAATCACTGATAGCATCCTTGAGCAATAATGGCATCGCAACGGGAAGCCGTCCTCCTGAAATTGATTATCTGTTTTCGGAGAATGTTTGGCAAAGGGTGATATCCTGCGACTGTTTCCAGCATCCAGTCGAGCAATGGAGATGGGATCGCAAGGAACCACTTGGCGACTATGACAAAATGTGCGGCATTGAGGTATTTAGGGAGTTCGTCTCCAGTCTGAACATGGATTATCCTCTGCCATTTGAGGGCAGTAGTCTTCTGGATGGAAGGAGTTGGGAACCAGTCCTGGTCGGTATTCGACGCCTCTTTTCTGATTTGCAGATGTTCCAGGAGTTTCTCAATGACCCGTTCACCAAAATGCTGCTGGGGCGGCGGCCACTTCCACGGAATCACCTACTTGATTTGGCCATGCATGTGGTTACTCTGCTGGATGAGCGCGATGACTTTGCCGCAAGGCTCATGGAACTGTCCCGCAAGGCAACCAAGGACCGCGAGGCTCTAATTTACGGCGGGAGTGCCTTGATGCTGGCTCGCAATCCAGTCAAGCAGTATCTGCCAGATTATGGGCGCTTGGCCGGCATCTACCGGCGCAACCGCTTGGAAGTGGAAAAGTTGTCGCATGCGGAAGGAGCCCCGGCGGTCATCATGGAGTCCATGCGCCAAATGGTTGACATCGGCTTCCCGGGAGATCCGCTGGTCAAACAGGCGCAAGGGGAGATTTTCGGAAAGTAACTGACGTGGGACGTGGGATGTGGGACGTGGAATGTGGGACGCGAGCATGGGCGAGACATGGGATGTGAAGTTAACGGTTAACCACTTTTGGTGTTGGAAACCAGAATAGTTGCCTTACTGAATGGTACAATGAAATCTCTTTTCTTCCATGACCGCGCGGCGGGGGCAGTGACCTTGGAGTATGTCGTCGTGAGTTCCCTGATTGTCCTTGCCATCGTTGAGGTCTACAGCGTGGGCTTCTATTCCCCCATTACTGGCTTCGCTACCGGGGAGCATACTTTAGGGAAAGTGCTTGTGGATTACGTGGACAGGCTTTTGACGGGAGTCGCCTTGGTGATTCCGTAAACATACAACAAAAAATGGAGAGCAACAATGGTCAAAAAGAATGTTGGCAAGAGAGGTTTTGCAGGACTGCGCCGTTTCGGGAAACGTCTGGCGCGAGATCAACGCGGGAGTGCCATGTTGGAATACATAATCATCGCCGTGATCATTTGTGCCGCTTGTGTAGGTATTTTTACGGCGATTAGCAAAGCCGCGCAGGCCAGAGGAGTGACAATAGTAGATTTGATTATGGGGGACTGGGAAAAAGCAAAAAAGAACGAAGAAGAGAATCTCAAAAAGATACCTGAAGTGATAAATGACCAAATAAAAAACATTGAAACTGTTACCGATCCCAATTCTACGAAATAAAAAATAGCCACTGTTCATAGTCCCCACATGATGTCCCTGTATACCATAGTCCTGGTCACTCCGGCACTAGGTTATCTGTGCTGGAGTGATTACCGTCGCAGGTTGCTGCCCAACGCCTGGACAATGGGGCTGCTGCTGGCGGCCTTGGCCTGGCGTCTGGGGTGGGGCGGCCTGCCCCTGCTGATGGATGGTGTCTGGGGATGTCTGGTGGCGGCGTGTTTCATGATGTTGCCGTTTCTGCTGCGGGCGTCTGGTGGCGGGGACGTGAAGTTTCTGGCGGCCTGCGGTGCGGTTACGGGGCTTGTACGCGTGCCTGTTCTCTTGATGTACACTTCGGTGTGCGGCCTGGTTTTGGCACTGGTGTTTCTGTTGATGCGGAAGGCGACCGTGGCGAGGTTCAAGCATTATTTCCTGTGCCTGTTCTGGTGGCGTTACGACCGCCAGGCCGCGCGTGCTAAATTGCCTGACATGCACAGTGAAGAGAACATGGTTCCTTTTGGCATCGCCATCGCCGCCGGCACCTGGCTGACGCTCCTGGCGTCCTTGTGGCAGGGAGGTTTCCAGTGAGCACACGAGGCCTAGGACAGTCTGCGCGGGGAACCATCATGATGGAGATGGTCATAGTCCTCCCGCTGTTGCTGTTGCTGTTTTTCATGGTTTTACAGTTTGGGCAGTTGTGGCTGGTCAAGCATATTTTGGCCTATGCGGCCTACTCATCTGCCCGCGCGGCGCTTGTCTACAATCCCAAGGATTACATGGTTGTACTGAGCAGCAAGAGTGAAGACAAGTTGTCTCCCAAATATGATTTTCGGTTCATGTCGGCTTCCGGCCCTCTGCACCGTAACGCCTGCATTGTCCTCTCCTGGCTGGAAGCCAAGGCGGGACTGGACGATTTCCAGTGGCTTCCCAAATCATCGCAGGATTCTACCATCTACCAGCGTGTGCGGATTTCTGGAACGGAGGGGCCGCTTCTGGGCGATGACACCTCGCTGAGGGAAAAGGCGAATGGAAGCCCGTTCGTCTCCGTTACCGTGCATTATTATTTCCCGTTGATTATTCCGATGGCCAGCGATGTGCTTAAATATGCGTTGGCAGGAGGAAAATCCGACGAGCCATATCCTCCTGACTATGCGAGTGTGGTCGGTGGCATCGCCGCCTTCGAGGACAACCAGAAAGGCGTGGTCCATGTGCCTGAAGGGAAAATCTATCGGGACAAGCAGGGTTTTTCCCTGATTCATTTGCAGGCCAGTTGCCTGATGCCGAAGCCGTATTCCACGGAGACTTTCGCGATGATTCCCTCAAGCGAACGTGAGTTTCTGGGGCTAGAGAAGGGGCGTTGACAGTGCCGAAGTCCGCAAACATGACAGCAAGCCGTAAGAGATATGAAATCGGCAAGTTTGCCTCCAGGCTCATTGCCTCGCGGCTGCCGTCTTGGGCTAGTTGCCTTTGGCCATTGAACAAACTGGAATTTGGGATATGCTGAAACACCACTAGGACACCGCTTGATGTTTTCCCTGATGCTACAGATTGGTCGCCGAAAAATGGCTTCCCTGCGTGACGATGAACGTGGGGTTGTCATGATGGCTACGCTTATCTTCATCCTCGTGCTCTATGTCTTCTGCTCCTGCGTCTATGCCATCGGACAGGCTGTCAATGACAAGATGCGGCTCCAGAACATCGCGGATGCAGCCGCCCATGCCGCTGCCATGACCGAGGCCGATGGCCTGAGCAGGATCGCCACTCTCAATCGCGCCATGTCCTGGACGTATGTCCAGATGACCCGCAAGCAGATGGACTATATCGTTGCCCGCTGGCTCAGGCTGACCAAAGACCGGTATGACAAGGACAGGAAGATGGTTGAAGAGCATAATGGGAAAAGTGACGGAATCGTTAGTCTGCCAGTCTTGATAAATGCAAGCGGTGAATTTGATCAATACATAAAAAGCATCTGCAGCCGTCATACTGTGGGGAAGGTTCAGAGCGGAGACAAGGGAACCTGCTGGATTGGCTGGGAACCAGACTATACAGATGTCGTATACATAGGTCATGCGGGGATGCCAGCAGGGATTGCTGCTGGTGCGCAGTCTCTGGAGAAAGGTTTTTTCCTGCCGTATGATGGATTGAGTGACCTGGTGAAGCAAATGAAGGCCAACGACATTGAGAGCAGGCTTAAGGAGCAGATTCAGGGGGACAAGGCTATTATGGCGTTGCTGAATATGCTTATGGAGGCATTGATTAGAGGAAATCCTGCCGGCCCCGATCCGGGAACCCCGCCGTTGACAGAACGTGTCATTGACAGTGCCGTAAAGGTCATACGCGCTTCTATTCCTGACGAGGAATACGGCGACTATTGCTATGCAATAAGTCCTATCAGGTATTGGTGGCCATACGAAAATGATGTCAACGAACCTTACAAAGTTCCCCAGGGCGAGGTTTCGGTTTTGTCGCCATACCGCAACACTGAGGAAGACGAATTGGAACTGCTGTCGATGTCGATGAAAGCACCGCATTTGCATAATGTCTTTGGCGATGGCATTGACCAATGGTTCGTGAGAGGCAACGAAGGTACGTTCAAAAAGAAGGAAGATGCGCAGAAAAAGATTGAGCCGGATGCCGAGAATTTTGTCCAATGGGGGCTTCAACGAGGATACAAGAGTGCGAACCGCATGGAGGGTGGCATAAAGAGTATTTATGGCACCATATACCGCGGTAATCATATCAGCGACGGGCGGGCAACGTTGGCACAGTTTACCAGCGAGGCCAACAGGTTGCTAGCCTACTCACCGCGTCGCAATTTGCTGCAAACAGTTAAGTTGTTGTATCTTGAGTCATGTGTGCTTTTGGGAGAAAGCATCCTGAACACGGCCTTGAATGGCAGTTTCTTCAACTCCGACATCAGTCCGTCTGCCAAGAATTGGAAAGAACTTTTTCTGGAACAGTGCCTGGAAATCCCTGACAATTACGGACTTGTCTCTGAATACAGATGGGCGTCAATGCAATGGGCGTGCTACGAGACGATTATACCTTGGCGGTGGACGCAAGTCGGCCCTTACAGGGTACTTCTCCCCAAAGGACGCCTCCCGGGCGAACACTACAAGACACGTCCCCTGTATGAATGTCCTGAACACGGATACGGGCGTTTTAACTTTGGAGCGAATTTCAAGAGCCACGCGCGGGACGAGTACCGCAGTTGTGCCATCGGGCTGGATTCCTCGCAGAATACGCATGGTTCTACTAACAGCGTGGGCGGCTATCTCCACCGTGGCTATTCCCGCATTTATGGCGATGACCAGGAACTGTGGGATGAGGATTTATACATTGGGGAAATTGCCAAGCCCGTGAAACTGAACAGGCTGTTTTTCGAGCACGCGAATGTCGTGGGACTGTCCCGCAAGAGGCGGAATGTGTTTGAACGGATACTTTTCCCCAGAACACAGTGGCAGGACGGGCAGTTGGACAAGCGGTCGCTGTATGCGCTGTTCAATCCGCAGTCTAGCCAGTGGTTGACGGCGTTCAGCGCTGCGCGTGCTGCGTTCCGCGAGCGTGGCTACCCGAATTCCTGGCAGACCAAATACGAGGTGACTAGCAGCGGGCAAGTTTCTGACGGAGACCAAACCTACCCCATTGAACTGATGACCAATAATGACAATTTGGCGAACAAGCAATGGTCTTGGCGCCTGGGATGCCCACATGCAAAAGAAAGCAATCACATTGATGAGCGGCTGGAGCGCACATGGAATCTTTGCGAGACGGACTGGATAGCCGTCTTTCTTCCCCTCCGTTATGTGCGCAACGGTTACAGCGCGGCCTTCGATCCCTGGAGCCAAAGTGGACTGGCAGTCGAATATGTTCCACCAACAAACCGTCAAAAGAATGTCGTTCAGCAAATTGCAACCATCGGTACATGGTTTAATTTGAATGACCATAATATGGTCAAGGTTACTTTAAACCCGGACAAAGTCAAAAATGATTCGTGGATGACATACATTAACCATTGAAATCTGAAGGTGTTTTCAAATGAATCCAATGCAAACAAGCATCAGAAGAAGCCAAAGCGGGCAGCGTTGGCTGCAGGTCTGTGTAGTCCTGGCCTTCGGCATCGCAGTTTTCGCTCAAGGCGGGGAAATATATTCTGGGGACAGTGATATGAAACAGTTTATCTCCGAACTGCCTGCAAACGAACACGAAATCGCCAGGCAGGCTTTTGAACTTGCGCGATTCAATATCGCCGTTTCGATTTTCAAGAGACAAGGAGCGTTGGATCCGTCCTCAATTTCAACGGACAACCTTGATTCTAATGCGTTTATTCACTGGCAAATGTTAGTGAAGGAATTTGATAGTGTGGTCTGGGGGGATTTCTTCACGGGTGCCATGTTGATTCCTGGCCCCTGGAGCAGCAATGCTGCCGTCTCCTTTCTCTACAATCCCTGGTGGGACACGATGATGCAACTGACATTGAAATACGATCAGAATGATGTCTGCCAAATCACTGGCCTGCAACTTGTCAGTGGCGAGGATTTCCGTGGAGAGGAAGCGAGTGCCCAAGCCAGTCTGGAGCCTGTCATTCCCAGCAAGGGGACGCTTGCGGCCGCCTGGTTTGAACTGGTTGCGAAAACCAACGCCGAAATCGAGGATAAGTTTGAAAAAGCGTCCCCTGATACGGTTTCTTTCAGCAGCAAGATTCCAGAGAACTCCCTTAAGCCGATGGTAAGCCGGGCTGCATTACGGCTGTCTTTGCTGCGCGAGGCCTTTGGCAATCCCGGCGTGGCGGAGGAAATGCTGGCATATACGCAACTCCTGCGCCAGGCAACATCCGAGGAAATGTCTGGCGTCTTCCAGGGCGAGGAGCAACGGAAAATGTTCGAATTGTTCGAAAATCTTGGACCTGAATTTCGCGCGTCCATAACGCCATACGGATACTGGGGGCGCGAAAACGATAGAGTCTATCTCTTTGTCTGCCTGGAACTGCCGAGAATCGCCTGCCTGGTTTATGTGCATGTCGGCAGGGACATAGATTTCGAATGGTTTGACTTGAATGATTCGCAGAAATATCTGGAATTGCTGCGCCAGGCAAAGGAGGCCAAATGATGATGATACGTAAAGCCATGTTGCTACTCTGTCTGGTCGCGTCCTGCTTGTTCGCGCAAGACAAATGCGGCTTTTCCACCGCTACAGAGAAGAAGGATGACGGTACTTGGAGCGTTTTGGGGCAGGATTCTGCAGGGAATAATCCAGCGGGCGCGAAAAAGAAAGTTGAAGAGCGCTATAAGAATGATGACATATTGATGGTGTGGATGCCGGACAAGGGTGAATGGAAGAGGCTGAAGGAATTATCCGCCGAAGAGAAGGCGGCCATGAGTACGAAGAGCCTTTATCTGGTCTCCCATGGTCTAAACGATCAATACAATGCAGAATGGATTAATAACACGGCAGATGCCCTGACAAAGACTCAAGACGGCCAGGTAGATGATGATATTGTAGTCCTATCCGTGAACTGGGACGAGTTTTCAGGAACCAAGGATGACAAGAATTTTTTGGCCAGTACATGGATAAATGCTGTCTCGGAAGTCATTAGGGATGAATTGAAGTCAGAAATTGGGGATGTAAAACTTCAGGCCGCCATTGCCCATAGTTACGGTGCACATTTGCTGGCAGATGTCATTGGCCATGAGGACAAGGGATTTTGCGAACGCTTCATCGCCTTGGATCCTGCCGAGGAAACTCTTACCTTTACAGGTAAAAAGGACGACGGCAAAGGGCAAGAAGGAAAAAGTACCCCCATGTGGAATTCCAACAAAAAGAGCAAGAACTGGAATCTGCACGGAAAGACCATCACGGAAACTTACAAGTCTTCAGTCTGGTTGGGTGGTGAAGAGTGTCAGGGTGATTTCAACTATATCCTCGCTGATTCCAAAACATTTACGCCCGCTGGGGTCTTGGGGGATTGGGGCGAGGGCGAACCGCTAGATGAAACAATACCACGCAACCATAGTGACGCTCCTTATTGGTATGCCCTCGAGGTCAAGAAGAAAAACGCCAGCCGTACCGCAGGGCAAACCCCCAGCGTCGGCGGTTGGTTTAACCAGGAAGTCTTGGATAAGAATGGTGAAGGAGCCACGGAAAGCCAATATCGCGGACAGGGACACTACCAGGGAATAGTCAACACGAGAACGGACAACCAACTGGAATATTGCTTTAGTCCAGACGAACAGGTTTTGAAGGGGGAGAAATGGGGCTTGGCTGTGCAAATTTATGCCGCCCATTTGTCGGCTGATCAAAAAACATGGGAAAATACAGTTTTAAAGGCAGACAAACAGCCGGGTTTTGACAGTACTCATAACCTGGCTAGCCTTCGGAAGAAATCAGATACAGTCAATGGGGCAATCATTGATTATTTGAAAAAACAAAACTATAATTCTACGGACAAGGAAGTCAATGCTATACTGTCTATTTACAAAAAATATCTTGCCGGGCAGGACCTGACAGATCAAGATTTGAAGGATATGCTGCGTCCCACACTGGGGGAACTAGACAACGCGAAGTTGGCAAGTCTCAAGAAATTCCTGAAAGAGAAATTAAGAGTTGAAGTATCGGCTTCTGCGACATTACAAACAGCCGAAAACGGAGCAAACAACAAGACAGAAAGTAAGAAGCAGGCGACCCTTGCTTCCCAAATCAATCAAACACTGCAAACCAATCAAACACAGCCAGTCAATCAAACACAGAATGTTAATATTCAAAATACAAATCAAGGATCAACAGGCTCTAATTCCAATATTTCTTCTGTGAGTACTGTTGTTAGTTCTTCTACTATTACAACCTCCCTCTTGGGGAGCAAGACTACACCGAAAAATCTTGCTGTTAAAGCGATTACTTCTTTGATTGACAAAGGCATCACTAGCCTGAGCAAGAAGTATCCCTGGGTGGGGCAGGTGTTTCAGAATGGAACCACGGTGGTCAATGTCGTTAAGGACATTTACAACGCGTTCAAATCTTCAACAAGCGTGGGAGATTTTTTTAGTCAGGTTATGAAGTCAAGCGCTGTCCAGAAAGTGCTGACGAATGCAATTAATACAGGACTCAATTATCTAATCAACAAATTTGTGACA
>Ga0265298_10003349_pt1 | contig 21282 bp, 8 predicted proteins | sample AusTroGonzalo_MG_3_FD_193486 | JGI IMG/M metagenome (GOLD analysis project Ga0265298, IMG submission 193486) | Bovine rumen microbial communities from tropical cattle in Woodstock, Queensland, Australia - Gonzalo_01 | ecosystem: Host-associated > Mammals > Digestive system > Stomach > Rumen ...
TGATGGCCGAGGCGAAGCAGATGCGTGGCCTCTCGGTGAGTTCGTCGAGCGTCCGTCCGCTCTTGAGTTTGCCCGAGCGGATCATCTCCACGGCCTCGGCGAGGGTGTAACGGGTGTAGCGCTCCTGATCGTCGCGCAGGTTGATCAGTGTCACTGTCTGTCTGGTAATTTCTGTCATCATCGTATGGTTTTGTTTGATTAGTTACTCTTTGACTGCAAAGATACAAAATTTTTAGTCGATTTGCAAGTATTTTGCAGTTTTTTTTTGTATTTTCACTTCCACCTCCATCAAATCGCTGAAATCTATAGTATCTAAAGGCAATTTTGAAGATGGAAGTGACTTGTTTCACTTCCACCTCACTTCCACCTTTTGACACACGATCCATCATCCGTTTTCGGGGTGACTTTCTAATTTGCCTATAGGCGTTTAACCGTTTGCCTATAGGCGAACGGTTTTTAGATAGTCAGAGCACCCTGTAACGATAGGCCTTACAACTTGTTATGATAGTCTCCACGACTTGTACAAGCCATCGTTATACCCTATAAGGAATGCCTTTCTTCCAGTCGTAGAAGGCATTTCCAACAATGTTAGAAGGCATTTCTATCACAGAATAGGTGGAAGTGAGGTGGAAGTGAAACAAGTCACTTCCACCCGTGAAAACACCTTTATTTAAAGGCTATATCGTAAATTTGGTGGAAGTGGAAGTGAATTCATTATTTTTTTCCTTCTTTTTTTGTCTTATTTCATTTATATTTTTTTTGCAAATTCTCTGGATTTTTCTTGTTTGTTTCAGCAATATTTTGTATCTTTGCCCCGCTGTATGCTAAACCCGGCAATGAGTTGCGGGTGATTCTATTGAATAAAACATAAATATTTTAGCTTATGATTGTCATAACCTATTTTTCTGTTAAGTATAGAAGGCAGTTTTGGCTATTCCTTTTGATTGGGATGATGCTCTCTTCTATTGTAGTCAGCGCAGATGCTCAAAAGCCTAAAAAGACAAGGAGTCTGACGCGAGGTGTTTCTTCAAGTATCCCTTCTGGCTACAGCCAATTGGGAAGTACGGATATCCTTTACAAGATATCTTCGAACAGTATTGATATTCAGGGCAAATATAATGATAAATATTATGGTTCCACGTTTTCAAATAATGGATACAAAGTGGCCATGCAAGTGGGTAGCAATAGCGCTGTCAACTTAAATCCTTTAGATGGTTCCACATCCAATGGGGTCAGTTTTAGTGCAGAAATCATTCCGCAGGGGGAACTGGGAAGGGTCTGCTATTATATTAGCAATACGACTGAGAATGATGTCATTGTCTCGTTGGGAATCCATGCGGATGTCATGATTGGCAGCAATGATGCCGCTCCTATCCGGCGAAAGATTGATACAATCGGTAATACCTACGGCCTTGCATTACTTAATAGCCGGACAGAAGAGAACCCTGCTCAGCTATGTGTGTTGTTTGGTACAGGACTGCCTGGAGTAACAGGTGTAGATGATTTTTGGTTCGGGCATTATAGCCTTAATCGTTCTGCATCTGCCATGGTTGGTAATTACTCGTCAGGAAGCAATTATATGGTAGAAAACGGCTCCTACGATAGTGGCATGGGCTGGTGTTGGAAGAACCGCATTATTCCTGCCGGTGAGACCGTCACTTTCTCATGGCTCATTGGTGTCGGTGAAGTTAATTTGGAGCCGAATTCCAATTTTGAAGTAACACCTGAAGACCCTGATGGTTGGAACGATCTTTCCCGTCTTCACGTCTTAACCCTGGAGGGTGACTATGAGAGCCCTGCCGGCCTGAATGGAAGAATTGAGTATGCCATAGAGGATAGTGAAGAATGGATTGCACTCACGGAGATGTTAGAGTCCGGAAGCACATTCACGGGAGAAGTCCGAGCCATGTTTGACCCAGCACAGGCAAGGCACACTATCAGATTCCGTACCGTTGACCAGGTTGGCAATTCCTCGCTATTGCCTTCTATCGTTTATCCCGACGTGTCTTTCCATGCTTTGGAGGGTGTTGTTGAAAAGACTTATACAGGCGAACCCGTATACCAGGCAACTGTGACCTGCGACCTCGGTGAAGACCGGTTTGAACTTAAGAATTATCAGAACAACGTCAACGCAGGCACTGCCACATTCAACATGGAGGGCGTGTTCCCTTATACCATTGGCCGCAAGACTTACAATTTCACGATTAATCCCGCTACTCTTGTCGGTGAGATTTCAATCGATCCGGGCACATACGTTTATGACGGCAATTCAAAGACTCCAGGATGGTCGTTCACAGAAGATGCCTACGCCACACTGGAATACAACAAGGACTATTCCGTAGATTGGAGCGATAACATTTTGCCAGGAACAGCTACGCTCACAGTCAACGGTAAGGGCAATTATACGGGAGTGCTATCACAGACATTCCTGATAGACAAGGCTCAACTTACTGCCAGTCAGTATGAGGTGACCCTGCCCAATGAAGACATCAGCTACGACGAATCAACTCATGGTGCATCCATTGTCGTTTCTGAGGGTGTTGGTGTTGCAACAATTACCTATAAAATAAACGGGACAGCGCAAACAGCTGCTCCTTCTCAACCTGGTAGTTATGACATTTATCTTGAAATAGCAGAAGGAACATTGTATTATGGTCTGGCCAGCCAAAAGATCGGCTCTTTCACCATCTATCAGTTTGACGAAACAGACTGGCAGAATCTGCAGACTTTAAGAGACCAGTTGGCAGCTTTAGGATGGGAACAGTCTTGGGATATGTCGCAAGGTGCCAAGAGCGCTTCTTCATTAAATGGTCTTTCTGTTGAACAGGGACATGTTGTTGGGCTTGATTTCAGTAATCTTGGCTTGACAGGAAGCATCCCGTCAGCCATTTCATCATTCCCGACTTTGAAGTCACTTGATTTGAGTGGGAACAGTCTGTCTGGGAATATTGGAGGTCTGTTCGCCGATGGCTCACTTCCCAACCTGTCCAACCTTCAGGCATCAGGCAATCATTTCTCTGAGGTCAGCCCGGTATTACCTTCCACGGTCACGACACTTGACCTGACAGGACAGGAAACAGGTCAGGTGATAGTATCGGATATGTCCGGATTCGGCATAGAACAAGTTCCCTCCTTATTGTTGTATGACCATACGAATCACTCTTATCACACTGCTCGGGCTCTCCAATTAACCAACTATCCCCCTACCGTTACCAATTATAATGCAGACAAGCCTTTCTGGGGCTTTAAGGCCCTCGGATTAGATGGCAGTTCTCCCCAACTGACTTGTCTGTCGGTTGATAACACTTATTATGGTCAGAGTGGTGACATACTTTATTATACCTATCCATCATCTTCGAATGAAGTGGCCAACAGTTTTTGCCAGTTCAAATTCAATTTTGCCCAAGGAGATGTTAACATGTTTGGTGGTGTGGACATTCTCGACCTACAGGCAATGATCAGTTATATGGTTGAGGAGTACAATCGTCCATTCAACTATACTGCTGCGAATTTGTGGGTTGACGGCGGCATCAATGTCCAGGATGCAGTCTTGTTAGTGAATAAACTCTTGGAAATGGACAATACAAGTGGGGTCAGGACACGTGCGTCTGTATCAGAATACGAAGGTGATGCAGAAGCAGTAGTCTATTGCCAGGATGGGGAACTCCGTCTCTTTACAACCAAAGAAATCGCAGCATTTGATATTGTTGTTTCAGGATGCAAAGCCATCGAAATAGCTGAAGACTTGTTCCGCTATGGTCTGGTTTGCGGTGTGAAGCAGTCGGGCAATAAAACCCATCTTGTAGGTTATTCTTTGACAAAAGGCTGCCTGCCTCAAGGTGATATAGTAATTGGCAGTTTGAGTGCTGATGGTATCCCATACGTTTGCGGTGCCGCATTATCTGATCTGGATGCAACAAGAGTCTTGTCAGGCATGAATCCCAGTGACGTTACAGGTATCCGTTCTGTCAAGAATAGTTCGGATGCGGATATACGCTATAGACTCCCGTTGGGTCATAATCATACTATGATGATTGATGTCAATGGTAAGAAAACTATCAAGTAGGACGAAAAATAGTGAAGAATATGATACATATAAAATCGCGAATCTTGTTGCTCCTGATAGCATGGCTTTCAGTTGGAGCATATAGTCAGACCAACCGTCTCTATATCCCCGATATTAAAATGTCAAGGGGAGGCGAGGCTGTATTGTCGGTCTTTATGGATAATGTGGATAATATCACTGCGGTTGAGCTGACTCTTGAAGTCCCAGATGGCTTCACCGTCAATCCTGTATCGGCCATTCTTTCTGAACGCGCTAAAAATCATCAGATGACGGCACGTGTCCTGAAGAATGGAAAATACAAGTTTGTGGTAGTCTCTCCGGCAAATACCTCTATTGAAGGTATTTCTGGAAGACTGTTCACCGTCCGTGTGACGGCACCTGAAGGAGCGACCGACGATGGTGACTATCCTTTGGCAATTACCGGAGCAGTAATGGGTGTCAAGTCTGGTGAGAATGTCCTGCAAGAAGCTAGCGTAGGAAAAATCATTATTAAGAGCATGCCTAACCTGCACGTGGTATCCGTCGACTGTTCAGAACCTGTGGCTGGGCAGCCTTTGACTGTGAAGTGGAAGGTACGTAACGACGGACGTGGGGCTACCGGTGATGGCTCATGGAAAGATTATATATGGTTGGTTCCAAACATTTCTGCTGGTACATCCATGACAGGTTCCAAAATGCTGAAGTCGGTGGAGAATATATCCGCATTGGCTTCTGGTGAGTCTTATGAGAATACTGTCAATGTCACACTTGATGAACGTATTTATGGCAATTACGACTTAGTGGTTACCAGTAATATGTATGGTGTCAATAGCATTGACTTTTCCAAAACAGGTGGTGAGGCTCCGGTTCCATACAATCCTGATAATTCTGGATATGGATTCCTGATGGCTAAGGGTAATGCAGGATATGTCACCGTTGAGGAGGAAAACGAGTATGACGGCAATAGTGACAACTTCTTCTACAAGCGTATTGACATTCAGGTGCCGCCGTTGGCCGATATCCAGGTGCCAAGTGTGGTGGCTGTGGTAGACAATGATAATCCAGACTTGAATCCCTCACCTGTCAACAGTGCTGGTCTCGCTTCGAGCAGTGCATTCTACTCGGGTAAGAAGGTCAAGGTGACAGCAACTATTGCAAATAGAGGTGGAGCGGATATAGATGGAATAACTATCAATAACGTATTATATATCAGTAATACGCCAGACCTGACGGGGAGTAAGGTCTATCGTTTGAACTCACACTCCATGACTCTGAATGCCAAGGTCGGAGAGTCGGCTTCAGATGAGTTCTCTGCTACGATTCCATACGATTGGTTTGGGGACACCTATTTCATCGTAGATGCCGATGTGAACGATGCTGTTTATGAGTTGGCAAATACGGGAAACAATAAAGGTGCCACCGCATTGATTCAGACCTTGCTCACTCCAGGAGCAGATTTTGAACCATATCAGCTTATTGTCCCTGATAATATTTCATCAGGAAAGTCTTTTGATGTGGCCTATGCCGTCCGCAATATCGGTCCGGGAGTGCCATTCTCCAATTCTTGGACGGATAAGATCTTCATTTCCTCGAAGAATAAGGGATTGGATGATTCTGCCAAGCAAATAGGGAGTTGGACACAGAAAGGTTCTTACAAGCAGACTACAGACGGATACGAGTATCAAGGTGATGACTATAAGGTGAATTGTCCTGTCAGTGTATCAAACTTGAAGCCCGGTACCTATTATATATATATTAAGGTGGATGCAGATAACTCTGTTCTGGAATATGACGGAGAAGGCAATAATGTCGTCATGTCAGGGAAAATAGAGTTGGCTGATCCGGACTTGACCGCAGATCTTATTTCTGTCTCTGAGGAGACGCTGTCCACTGGAACAAAGGTTGCTGTGGCATGGCGGCTCAAGAACATCGGGACTGCCGACATTCAGAATGCAACTGTCAAAGACGGCTTCTATGCTGCCGGCAATGCCGATGGTTCCAATGCCACCAGTCTTGGTTCTGCAACCAATACGATTTCTATAGTAGCTGGAGGCGAAAAGACATTCCGTACCAATATAACCATTCCGAAGAAAAGTTCTCTTAACGGAACACGATATTTCTTTGTCAAGACGAACATTGACAAAATGGTGAAGGAATCCAATACGGCAAATAATGTTTCTGCTACGGTTTCTAAGCAGTTTGTCTACATTAAAGATCCTGTAGAAGAAGAGAAAGTTAACGGAATGAATCTGGCCGTTTCTGGGTTGCAGGTCACTTCGTCTGTCACTCCGGGTGAAAGGGTGGCTCTGGCCTATAACGTCAAGAACACTGGTTCGTTGGTAATTGACAAGGACGTGAAGCAGGAAATTTTTATTTCCAAGCAAAGTAGCTTTGACAATTCTGCCAGGGCACTGCCTGTGATAGGCAACCTACCTTCCTTGTCAGGCTTGCAGCCAGATGCAGCGGTTACGGCAAATGTCAGCATCACTATTCCTGCAGATATGAAAGGCGGTCAGAACTATGTGTATGTCATCATCAACAAGGACAAGGTGCTTGCAGAACAGAGATCGGATGACAATCAGGTGAAGTCACCTGTCTTTATCAACGGCAACCTGCCCAACCTGATAGTTTCAGACATCACAATACCTGCGACGGTGATGACATCCAAAAAGACAGAGGTGTCGTGGACGCTTAATAATGCAGGCACATGGGAAGCCAATGATGTTGTCTGTGCTGTCTATCTCTCTACCAACGCTACGCTCGGCAATGGTGACAAACAGCTTACCACTGTCCGTTCTGGAAAATTGACAAAGAACGGCTCTTCCACGATGAAGACAGAGATTGAGTTGGCTGATGATGTTGTTGGCACACGCTATCTGATAGTCAAAGCCAATACTTCCAATATTGAGGAAATGACAACCGACGATAATGTATTGTCGCAGGCATTCACGTCTATGCTATCGCCTCTGCCTGACCTTACCATTTCGGACCTTGAAGCTGAAGAAACTTTAAGGGCAGGTCAGCCGGTTACCATTAAGGCGAAAGTAAAGAATACGGGCGACGATGAAACGCACTCAGACAAGTGGACAGACGAGTTCTATCTTTCAGAGGACTATTCCTTCGATGTTAATAAAGCTATCAAGTTAGGCAGCCGTTATCATGTGGGGAAAATAGAGAAAGACGGTTCTTATCAGATTTCTGTCGACTTTACTGTCCCCGCTTCTGTAAAGGGGTACTATGTGTTGTTCGCGACAACTGACAGGTCTTCGGCCCTGATGGAAAAGAGTAAGGACAACAATCGGGCCTATATGACTGTCTATGTGGAAGATCCTAATGACACGCCAGCCGACCTCACCATCACCAAGATGTCTGCCCCAACTCGGATTATGGCTGGTGAAGCTGTCAACATTTCTTATAACGTCGTTAATCAGGGAGAATATGTGGCTAAGGGTAAACTCCGCGATGTCATCTATATGTCGAAGGACAGCCATTGGGACGAGAACGACACGATGGTTGGTGTGGTGACTGGCGATGTTGAGATAGATGCCGGTACGGAAATAACCCGTTCCGTCACTGGCCGCATCACCAATGTAACTGAAGGGAATTATTACTTGATTGTGAGAACCAATTCTACCCATGCGATCGCGGAAAGTGATTACGACAACAATCAGACTGTCGGACGTTCTGCCAGCACAGTTGCTTTCCAGACGTTGAATCTTGGCTCGTCCGCTACGGTCAAGACCTCAGGATTGTACAAGCTTCCGTTGCATAGTGGATTGAACGGTAAAACCGTCGGCTTGTATCTCACTACACCGGAAAACACTTCTGCTGGATTATATACAGCTTATGGACGTGTACCTTCCACAGCAAAATATGACCGCTCAGCTACAGACTTGGAGACGACGGAACAGGAGGTTCTGATTCCTGATGTGCAGGAAGGTAACTACTATGTTCTTGCGCAAGACAATGCCGCTGTCAGCCGTAGTCTGAATGAGTTTGTCATTAATGGCGAGCAGGATCTGGCAGAAACCACGATGGCACTCTCTGCCCGTGAAGTACAATTTGGAGCCACTTCTCTTAGCATTAAGGAGGGGGGCACGAATGGTTGGATTTCAACAGATATCCGTGGTGCCCTGCTTGATAGTATCATGGACTTCAGATTAGCAAGCGAAGGTAGGGTGATTCCCGCTGAGTCTATCACGTTCTACGACCAGACTTCCACCAAAGCCACTTTCAACTTGAATGATGCGGAGACTGGTAGTTATGATGTGGTATCAGAACTGCCCGATGGCACATTGGCAACTCTGCCCAACGGCTTCCATGTTGTTCCAGGCAGCAATGTTGCCCTTGGCGTAAAATTGGATGCACCGAAGCAAACGCGTATCTCTGGCTATGGACCGGTCTCTGTGACCTATGCAAACGGAGGTAATACGGATATCGTGATTCGTGAACTTCTCTTAACTATCCGTGGTGGTCAGCTTTCTACAACTATTGAGGGCTTTAAGACCAATCCTCAAACGGAGTTGCATATCCGTCCAGATGTCAAGCAGGACAACCGTGGCTTTGTGGTTATTCCTCCTGGCAAGCAGGAAACGGTGAATTACTATTTCCTGCAGACCTCCGGATGGACTTATCTGAATTTATATATCGTCAAATAAAAAGAACTCAAGATATGAAGAAACTACTTTTCATCCTATTGTGCTCTGTCGGTGTCCTTTCCGTGGATGCCCAGAACATTGTCCATCCTATGATTGGTGGTCCGAATGGAATACGTGTAAACAGTTATAATGGTGTGCTGTTTTTTGAACGAACCGATATGGCGACGCAGAATTCGGCCATGCCTATGCAACTGCACTTCTATTATAACAGTTCGGCAAACAAGACCAACTACGGCTATGGACTTGGTTTTTCCCTTGGCTATGAAATGCGTTATGATATAGACGCAGAAGGCAATGTCATTATTGAGTCAGGCGACGGACGAACCGATATCTACACTAAGTACGGGGAGGACTTCGAGGCTCCTGCTGGTGTATTCAACACATTGTCATACAGTGAAGGGAAATATACGCTTACCCCAAAGACGGGTGGTAAATTTGAGTTTGCCGATGCCAATCATAAGAAGTTGACGGCACAGGAAGACCGTCAGGGCAACCGCACCACGTTTACCTATTCTGCTGACTCCATGCTGACGCAGATACAGGATGCCGTAGGCCATACTATCACGTTGGAGTACACCAATAAACTCTTGACCCGTGCTACGGCCTCTTTCCATAATGGCAGCATTACTTATACATACGATGCCAAGAAGCGATTGACCAAACGTACTGACGCTATGGGGTTCACAACTCTTTATGATTATGACAAAGAGAATCACATTGATGAAATAACAGATGCGAATGGTCATAAAACACTCATTAGCTACAATGCATCGGGAATGGCAAGTAGACTGAAAACCGAGGTTAGTGACAAAAGCATTCGTTATGACGGTGATAAGACCATATTCATCGACTATACCCAGCCGAAAAACCTCTATTCCTATTACCGCTGGGATGACAAGGGACGAGTCATCGAAAAAGCAGGTCTTTGCTGTGGCATCCAGTCGAAACTTGAATATGATGAGGATGACAATGTTGTTAAAATCATAGATGCTAACGGCAACGTTACCTCCTATACCTACGATGATCGGGGTAATATGCTATCTATGACAGATGCATTGGGAAACTCTGAGCATTACACCTACGAGACGAACTTCAACCAAATGACATCGTTTTCCGATAAGAACGGTAATACTTATATTCTTACGTACGACGGTAAGGGCAACCTCACAGCACTCAACGGACCCCTCGGCTTCAGTAACTCGTTTACCTACGACGACAAGGGCTGGCCATTAACCACCACTGATGCCAATAACAATGTAACACGAACCACCTACAATGCAGATGGTACTATTGCAACTGTGATGAATGCCGCAGGCTACACTACCACCTTTGCTTATGACCAGTGTGGTAACATTACCACACTGACCGACGGACGGAACAACACCACGACGTATGTGTACGATGAGAATAACCATATTACCTCGCAGACGAATGCTTTGGGTAACCAGGCCACCGTTAGCTATGATAAGGTTGGCAACATCGTACGTGTGAAGAATGCCAAGAACCAGATTACGGCCTTTACCTACGATGCTCTTGGTAACGTACTCACTCAGACTGATCCGCAAGGAGGTGTTTATAAATACAAATATGACGGCACGGGTAATTTACTCTCAATTACTGACCCTATCGGCAATATACAGTTATTTGCCTGGAATGAAGATGACAAACTGCTATCCAAGACCAATCCTGAGGGTGAGGTTACATCTTATGATTACGATGCAAAAGGTAACCTTACCTCTGTCTTTCTGCCTAATGGCAACGTAATTCAGTATTTTTACGACCGTCTGGACCGTTTGGAACAGATGTCTGACAATCTGGGACTCATCGCCAAATACACTTACGATAGCAACGGTAATCGTCTTACCATGACTGATGGACTTGACCGCACGATGACGTATACTTACGATGCTTTGAACCGACTCGTTACTCAGATCATTCCTACAGGTGCTGTTACGAAGTATACCTATGACGGTTCTTCCAATCTGCTCTCAATCACAGATCCTAATGGCAATGCTACGACATACACTTATAATTCTCTCAATCAGATGCTTACCCACACTGATGCTTTGAATGCAACAACAAAATTTGAGTACGACGGTAGCGGCAACCTTGTCAAGGCCATTGATGCCAAGGGTAACACGACTACCTATACTTACGATGCGCTGAACCAGTATACGGCCATCAATTTTGCCAACGGCCTCTCGTTACAGTATACTTACGACGAACTGGGTCGTGTTGTGGCTTCAAAAGACCGGGCGGGACATGAGTTTAAATATACCTACAACATCCTTGGTAATCTGCTCACCAAGACCTATCCTGATGGCTCTACCGACAACTACACTTATGATGCAATCAATCGAATGCTCTCTGCAGCCAATAAGGATGCTACGGTCACCTTTACTTACGATCGCGTTGGACGTTTCTTGTCTGAGACCTTAAACGGTAAGACTACTGGTTATAGTTATGATATTGCTGTGGGCAAACGTACCTTTATTTATCCCTCTGGCATGAAGGTCGTTGAGCAGCTGAATGCCCGTAATTTCATTACTTCATTACTTCAGAATGGCAATGAGGTAGCGACAATGGACTATAACGTTGCTGGTCAGAAAATTAAGCAGTCTTACGCCAATGGCATTACTATAGAATATGGCTATAACGAGAATGGCAGACGTAAGAGCATCAAAGACGATCATGAAATTCTCAACTTTGAGATGGACTACGATGCTCTTGGTAAAATTACTAAGATGAACAATCTGCTTTATTCCGATCGTACTGAGAGTTATGGTTACGATATCATTGGTCAACTCACATCCTTCAAACGAGGAACCACAGTTGATAATAATTATCAGTTTGATCTACTCGGAAACCGCATTAAGGTTTTGGAAAACAGTGTCGCCACCAACTATGCCTCCAACAATGTGAATGCTTACACAAGTATCACCGGCGGACAGAGTTATACCCCACATTACGACGACAACGGTAACATGCTCAACGACGATAAGCATAGTTACACTTACGATTTCAACAACAAAATTGTCAGCTATGATGAAACCGATGGCTATTACAAGTATGATGCTCTTGGACGGCGTATCTCTAAAAACAATACGCAGTTTTTCTATGTTGGGAATCAAATGATAGAAGAGTGGGATGATAATAATGTACAAGTCTCTTACCTCTATGGGAACAATGTTAATGAATTGATAAAAGCCAAAAAGGAAGATGGTGATTACTATTATCATACTAATCAGTTGGGAAGTGTCATTGCCATTACTGACAATTCAGGGTTGATGATAGAAGAAGTTCAGTATGATGCGTTTGGTGGTTTCAGTATGTTGAATAAAGCAGGTGAAGAAATAAAAGAATCTTCTATCGGAAATCCTTTCCTTTTTGCAGGTCTTTATTATGATTATGAGACAGGTTTATATCATAATAAAGCGCGTCAATATGATTCTAATACAGGAAGATTCATTCAAAAAGATTTGGTTGTTTATCCAGATGGCATGAATGATTACAAATATGCCCTGAATTCTCCTGTAATTTTTGTAGATGTCACTGGATTCAAACCGACAGTTCAAGAAGCTTCCATATTGGCAGAGAAGGCTTATAGTGATTTTAAAGGTAATACTGTTGCCGTTAATATAGATAAAGAGAACGTCAATGTATGGAAAAGACAAAGAACTATAACAAATAAGTTTACTGGATTTCGTGCTGTGCTATTTAGAAATAACAAGAGTGGTGAATATGTTCTTTCATTTTCAGGGACAAATCCAGAATCATTAGTGGATTGGCAAAATAATTTGGCACAAGGTATGGGACTGCCGACACCCCAGTATAATCAGGCCATATATTATGCAAATAAAATAATGCAAGATTATGGGTTAAATACTGATGATATAACATTTGTCGGACATTCCTTAGGAGGTGGTTTGGCAAGTGCCGCAGCTCATTCTGTATGTGGAAATGCGACAACATTTAATGCTGCAGGATTGAATTGGTTATACAAAACTTGTAAAACTGCTAAAATAGATGCATATATTACAGAAGGAGACATCCTTAATAAAGTTCAAAGTATGATAGGGTTGACAGCCGATGGAGATATTAGTTATACTTCAGGTACTCCTACTATACCATATGTTTCTTTGCAACCATATGATAGTTTGAAATTTGTAGACATCATGAAAACAACAGCAAATAATGCTGTCAGTGGTGTAGTTGGTCCTATTGTTAATCCTGTGATAGGAATTGCAAACATAAGAATTGGTATTAAAAATCATGGTGATTATTGACATCCAATCTCCATAATAGTAATTGATAATCATTCAAGAATGACAAATATGAAAAGAGTAACAATATTTATATTTGTGCTATTCTGTCTAACAGCAGCAAATGCACAGGTAAGATGTAATCAGGGAGACCAGAATCCTCCAGAGGTAAACGATTCCATCAAAGAGCCTGTTGGCGACCTCACCTCACAGGGACAGTTATCTTATGACCCGAATGAAGTCATCGGTCCCGAGGGTTATGACTCCGTGCGGTGGGTGAGTATTAACGATGTGCTGAACTATACCATTCTGTTCGAGAACGACCCGGAGTTTGCCACTGCAGCAGCGCAAAAGGTGGACGTGCGATTTACCTTCAAGGATAAGGCATGGATGAAGGGCTTTGGCATTGGAGGATATAGTTTCTCAAATATGTCATTCCCCGTGGACAAACCATCGAATGCCTATCAGCAGCGCATTGACCTAAAGGATACTTTGAACTACTGTGTCGATGTGATTGCCGGTCTTGACGTAGCCAAACAGCAAGGTTTTTGGACTTTCACGACCATTGATCCCGAAACAGGCTTTGCCCCAATGCAGGCCGAACGAGGACTACTGCCAGTGAACGACGAGACTCATGTGGGCGAGGGTGCCGTCACCTTCCGACTGAAACCCTACGAGGGCTTGCATACTGGCGATACCATCAGCATTCAGGCCAGTATAGTGTTTGACCAAAATGATACCATCCCTACCAATCGTTGGTGTAACCGGATTGACGCAGGTAACCCGCAGAGTAAGGTGGCAAGTGCAGAGGCTCATCCAACTCAGCCTAATGTCTATAATTTGAGGTTCACAGCCAAGGATGACGAGAAAGGATCTGGAGTGAGACACCTCCTGCTCTATCTTGCCAACCATAATGGTATCTATGAGGAGATCGACACCGTTTCTGTCGACACTGTATTAGTATTCCCTGTTGAGGCTGGCAAGCAATATAAGCTCTACTCCATCGCTGTGGATAATACGGGTAACCGCGAACCAGCGAAGATGGAACCTGACGTGATTTTGAACTTTAACCAGGCTCCGACTGATTTGTTATTAAGTGAATCGACTTTCCAAGATGACTTGGAGGCTGGCGGCTTTATCGGACAGTTGACAACCGTTGACTCTGAGGAAGAGAAGACCTTTACCTACGCTCTGTCAGAAGGTGACGGTGCCATTCATAACGATATGTTCCAGATTACCAATGACAGGTTAGAGATCAAGAACTCTTTCAAGTGTGCTGATGGTGAATGCTTTAATGTGCGTATCAGCACTACGGATAATGGTGGTATGACCTACAGCAAGCCTTTTGAACTGACTTTGAACAAGGTGCTCGTCAAGCCTGAAATGAAGACCTTAGAAGTGAACATCTGTGAAGGCGAGTCATGCGTATTTAATGATGTGGAGTACAAACAATCAGGTATATACCATTTCTCTAAGGAGAATGAGTTCATGTGCGATAGCCTCTTTGAATTGAGACTGACGGTGCTGCCGAAGATAGAGATGCCGCTTGTGACGATTGAAGGTAGCAATACGCTCGTGTCTTCTGCTGACAATAATAACCAGTGGTTCCGTCAGGATGGTACACGTGTAGTTGGAGCCACAGGGAAGAAATTCACCCCGGAAGAAGATGGAGTTTACTATGTAGCCGTATCCAACGGTTCCTGCTACTCCGACCCGTCGCAGTTGTATCGGGTAGTGCTGACAGACCGTATGGATCTACAGATGGATCTGCAGGAAGGTTGGAACTGGGTGTCGTCGAACCTGACGGGCGAGACGATGCAGAATGCGAAGCAGTTTGTTGCGCCGATAGCAGAGCACGTCAGCCGACTGGTGGGCGTGAGTAGCGAGCTGACCAATGACCCGCAATATGGACTCGTTGGCAATCTGTCGACACTTGAGCCGGAACAAGGATATAAGCTGCAGATGGACCAGATGACCAATAATACATGGTCTGGTCTGACAGCAAAGCCTGAGACCACCACCATCAGGCTGCATAAGGGTTGGAACTGGATTGGCTATGTGCCTACGACCAAGCAAGGACTGGCCAATGCGCTGATGACACTGGATGCTTCGGAGAATGCCATTATCAAGACCGAAGACGACTTCGCCACTTATACCGGCGGTCACTGGACAGGCTCGTTGGATGAACTCCAGCCAGGTAAGGGCTATATGTATTATGCCGACAAGGAGGTGACGTTTACCTATCCTGTGACCCGCGTGTTTGAGGTGAAGAATGCAGCCGGTAGCAGAAAGAACCTCAATGCGATGGCCAGGGCTGTGGCCCCATGGAACTATAATGAACATAAGTATCCCGATAATACAACCGTCATTGCACGGCTGAATGTGAATGGTGCTGAGGCAATCGAGGGAACCTATTCGGTGGGTGCTTTCTGCGGCAAGGAGTGCCGAGGTATCGGCAAGTATGTGAACGGCCTGCTGTTTATCACCATTCATGGCACCTTGTCTGCTGACAAGCAGATTACCTTCAGGGCCGCAGAAAATCTTACGGGAACAGAACTAGATGTCAATGAAACCCTGAAGTTCCAAGGACAGAACATTGGTACGGTGGCCAGTCCGTTTATCCTGAATGCCAATGGAGAATCGACTGGCATTGAGGAGTTGGGTGGTGCCACCTATACCATCTATCCGAGACCTCTGCGGAGCAAGATGTATATCAATGGGCCTACGGAGAACATTAGGGCTATCTGTATCCTCTCTGCTAATGGCCAGAAGCTTATTAGTGTGAACGGTTATAGTGATGAAGGCATTGATGTGAATCAGCTCTTATCGGGTGTATATGTGGTTGCCATCACGACAGAGAACGGACAGACAATTTATGAAAAGATTTTAAAGGCAAACAACTAATAAGGCGATTATGAAAACAAAAAGAATAATGATGGCATTATGCCTGCTGTTGACGAGTACTCTTGGGTTGATAGCCCAAGAGAGCACTCATTGGCAGTGTGATATTTATGCGTATGAGTATGATATGGCAATGTATTTCCAGGTGGAGAAGAATGGAATTCTTGTCACAGATTATTCGGATTATGAAGTTGCTGCCTTCGTAGGTGATGAATGTCGTGGAGTGGCGGATTTCCAGATAGTGAATATATCAGGAAACTCGCAGGTCCAGTATGGTTATATCCGTATCAGGAGTAATGTGAAAGATGGTGAGACAGTCACATTCAAAGTGTATCAGCGCTCAACTGGGAAATCTTTCTCTATCAGTGAATCTCTTGCATTTGTAAATATGGCCTTAGAGGGAATGCCAAGTGTGCCAAAAGTCTTGCATTTCATAGAACCGGTTTGGGGCGATGTCAACGCCGACGGTAAGGTGGATTCGTCAGATGTCAGCGCTATTGTTGAAATGATAATGACCAACACCTATAATGTCAGAGCAGACTTGAACAAAGACGAGAAGGTTAATATCGCTGACATCGTTGAACTGAACAATCTGCTAAATAAGTAAAGAGCTACTTTATGGTAGGGGTTGCGGTCTCTAGATGGAGATGTCGGCTTAGACCATGCAGACGCTACGGGAGGCAGACGAAACGACGGATTTGGCACTGGTGCTGAGCGTGATACAGGGCAATAAGACTATCCTTGTATTTGTACTTCTGTAAGAACGCCGTTCTTCTTTGGTGACTATATAGTGCATGGCGGCATTGTCTGCCAGGCCAAAAACCAAACTTATGAAAAAACTAACTCTAACCAAGCAAACACCCTCAAAATTTGTCTGGACCTTTTTTAATGAAATGCTTGCGTATGTCACATTTTATTCTTAAATTTGCATCCAGATAGATAACTAAACTTATAAGGGTATGCGAAAGTTTCAAGATTTCAAATGGTTCGTCGCTGGCATGACGCTGGTGGTACTGGCGGGTTGTGATAGTCAGAAATGGTCAGAGCAGCCGGTGGATTCGTTTATGCTGGTCACTCAGAAGGGTGGTCCTACGCTCGGCTATTCCCCACAATCGGGCGTCAAGTTGCTCACTGTGGATGGCTTCGCCTTCAAGGACCTGAACCGCAACGACTCACTTGATGCATACGAGGACTGGCGGCTCTCGCACCAAGAGCGTGCTGCCGACCTCGCTTCGCAGCTCTCCATCGAGGAGATAGCCGGACTGATGCTCTATAGCAGCCATCAGGCAGTGCCGATGATTCCTACCATGGGCTTTGGCGTCTCTACCTACTACGGGAAGGCCTACGAGGAGAGCGGTGCCAAGGCCTCTGATCTCAGTGACGACCAGAAGAAGTTCCTGGCCGACGGCCATCTGCGGGCAGTCTTAGTGACGCGCGTGGAGAGTCCTGCCATCGCCGCCGTCTGGAACAACAATATGCAGGCTTTCGTCGAGGGGCTCGACCACGGCATTCCTGCCAACACCAGTTCCGATCCTCGCCACGAGGCGAAGGCCACTACCGAATATAATGCAGGCGCAGGTGGACAGATCTCCCTCTGGCCTACTTCCCTCGGACTGGCTGCCTCCTTCGATCCCCAGCTCATGTATCGCTTCGGTGAGATCGCTTCAGAGGAATACCGTGCCTTAGGCATCGCCACGGCCCTCTCGCCACAGGTGGACATCGCCACCGATCCCCGATGGTCACGCTTCAGCGGCACCTTCGGCGAGGATCCTGACCTCTCGACGGATATGGCCCGTGCCTATTGCGACGCCTTCCAGACTACTCCTGAGACCAAGGGCTGGGGCATGAAGAGTGTCAATGCGATGGTGAAGCACTGGTATGGCTATGGGGCCCAGGAGGGTGGACGCGACTCTCATTATGCCTCTGGCAAATATGCCGTCTATCCAGGCAACAACCTTGCCATGCACAAGCAGTCGTTTGTCGAGGGCGCCTTCCGTCTGGAGGGTGGCACGGAGATGGCTTCGGCCGTCATGCCCATCTACAGCATCCTCTGGAACCAAGATCCCTCGGGTGAGAATGTCGGTGGCAGTTACAGCCAGTGGCTCATCCAGCAGCAACTCCGTGACGAAGCGAAGTTTGAGGGTGTCATCTGCACGGACTGGGGCATCACGCAGGATATGAATGTGCTCGATAGTCCTCGTGGCGGCAAACCTTGGGGTATGGAGTCCTTCAACGAGGCTGAGCGTCACTATAAGATCTTGCAGGCCGGCGTTGATCAGTTCGGCGGCAACAACGCCATCGGTCCCGTCATCGAGGCCTATCAGATGTGGGTGAAGGATCAGGGCGAGGAAAGCGCCCGTCTGCGGTTCGAACAGTCGGCACGCCGTCTGCTGCTCAATGTGTTCCGTGTGGGTCTCTTCGAGAATCCCTATCTCGATCCCGCAGAGACGGAGAAGATTGTGGGTAAGCCGGAATATATGAAGGAGGGCTACGAGGCCCAGCTTAAGTCCATCGTGATGTTGAAGAACCACGATAATCAGGTGTTGCCCGTTAAGGACCGCCAGAAGGTTTTCGTGCCCAAACGCCACTTCCCTGCTATCCCCGGAGCCTGGGGCGGCATCTCTGAGGAGAAAACTGTCGAGCCCATCAGCCTCGATCTCGTGAAGAGGTATTTCGATGTGGTGGACACGCCTAATGAGGCCGATTTTGCCATCTGCTTGATAGAAGAACCTAGTACGGGCTTCGGCTTCAGTTACGACGATGTGAAGAAAGGAGGCAACGGCTATCTGCCCTTCAGCCTGCAATACGACGACTATACAGCCGCTTTTGCCCGCCCCGTGAGTGTGGCTGGTGGCGATCCGATGGAGAAGACCACTAATCGTAGTTTCCGTGACAAGACCGTTAAGGCCTACAACCGTGATGATATGTTGCTCGTTGCTGACACAAAAAATGCGATGGGTGACAAACCCGTCATCGTCATCCTTGAAACAGGGCGACCCGTGGTGCTCGCAGAGATTGAGCCTTATGCCGATGCCATCCTCGTCTCCTTCAATGTGCAGCACCAGGCTCTGCTCGACGTTATCAGTGGCCAGACGGAACCTTCTGCTCTGCTCCCCATGCAGATGCCTGCTGATATGAAGACCGTTGAGGAACAGCTTGAAGACGTGCCCCGCGATATGCGTTGCTACCAGGATGCCGACGGCCACACTTACGATTTCGCCTTCGGTCTCAATTGGAGCGGTATCATCGACGACCCCCGCGTGAAAAAATACAAATAATATTATTATCTGAAGTATAGCGCAATAATCTGACGGTGGACCGTCGGACGTCAAAGAAAGTCGAGATTATCAGTGAACTGCCAAAGGAGAATGTGGTGGTCAAGACGAATGCCTTGCTCTTTGAGTGGATGATTGAGAATTTCTGCAAAAATGCTGCGATAAACACAATCTCTATCTTGTTCCAATTTTCAGCAGTCATGTCTCATATAGAAGACATGACTGCTGATCATTCTTTTCCCTCTCTTCTACCGTGTAAGCATTCGACTGAGTATAGGTGCTAATCTTAGAATGTATTCCAGTTCCGAAAAGGCATAGTCACTGCTTATGGTGAGAAGTGTTCTTCGGTTTTTATAATTATTTCTACGCCAAATAATTTTACAATATCATTTAAATTTTACTTTATATCTTTTATTCAAATGGTTTAATCTACATTATGTATTCTGTGACTATTAATAAATATTAAATTATAAAAAATACCAAACAAAATCTTTTTCAATTTGAAAGAATTTGTTTAACTTTGCATTGCAAATATAAAACAGGTTTGTCATTTTGACAACCGCATAAGGGTGCGGCTCCCCAAACCGAATCTCTTTTGCGAGATAGTTAACCTTATTAAATAAAAGGACTGCCTGTGAAGGTCGTCCTTTTTTATGCATGCGTACTTTATTTATTATAGAAGTGGGATGCGTGTTTTTAAATTACGTATGATTTTTTGCGAGAGGATTTGTTCAAGTTAGAATAAATTTGTATCTTTGCGGACGATATGCAGTGGACTGACAGAATACGACAGGTGAAAATCGTGCTTGTGGTGGCGGCAATTGTGATTGCCGTGGCCTCGCTGGTGGTGTCTCATCTGCTGGTGAAGGACCTTCAGCGGGAGGAACGCAACAAGATGGAGGTGTGGGCTCAGGCCATGCAGACGTTACAAGAGGCAGATGAAACGACGGATCTAGCACTGGTGCTGAGCGTGATACAGGGCAATAAGACCATTCCGGTAATCGTGCTTGACAGTACTGAGCAGGTGATGGATTATCGGAATGTGGACATCAGGGATAGGGACTCAGCACGTTATGTGGCCGACTACGGCCATAGGATGTACAGGGCAGGGCACTATATCCAGATTGGTGATACTGTGGATTATCAGCTGGTGTGCTATGATGAGTCGACGCTGTTGAAACGCCTCTCGCAGTATCCATATTGGCAGTTGGGCATTGTCATGATCTTTGTCGTTGTGGCCATCTTCGCCTTGTTGTCCTCGAAACGGGCTGAACAGAATAAGGTGTGGGTGGGGTTGTCGAAGGAGACGGCTCATCAGCTGGGTACGCCTATCAGTAGTCTGATGGCCTGGGTGGAGATCTTGAAGGATAACTATCCCGACGACGAACTGATACCGGAGATGAACAAGGACGTGAAACGGCTGGAACTGATTGCCGAGCGCTTTTCCAAGATCGGCTCGCTGCCTGAACCTGTGGATGCCTCGATGAACGAGGTGCTGGCCCATGTGATCGACTATATGGTCCGTCGGACGTCAAAGAAAGTCGAGATCATCAGTGAACTGCCAAAGGAGAATGTGGTGGTCAAAATGAATGCCTTGCTCTTTGAGTGGGTGATTGAGAATCTCTGCAAGAATGCCGTCGACGCAATGGAAGGTCGTGGCAAGATTGTTCTCTCGCTGAATGATGAAGGTTCGAAGGTGGCTATCGAGGTGGCGGACAACGGGAAAGGTATTCGTAAGAAGGACATCAAGAACGTCTTTACCCCGGGCTTTACGACGAAGAAGCGGGGATGGGGTCTCGGCCTGTCGCTGGCCAAACGTATCGTCGAGGAGTATCATAAGGGCCGAATCTATGTCAAGTCATCGGAAGTGGGTGTGGGTACCACGTTCCGCATCGAGATGCCGAAATAGACGTGGGAATTGCACATTATCCCTGTGAGTGTGTAATATCGGATGGTTTGCCGGCCTGATTTTGAAGGAAAAACATAAAAAATACAAATAAGAGCATTTTAAATGAAAAAAAGTTTGTAACTTTGCACCCCGAATTGTGTGATTATGTGTGGTTTAGAGTGTCTGAAGGTTGACCTGAAGGGTCTGAAAGACGATGAGACTTCATTGGTCTTTGACTTGGACGATTCATTCT
>Ga0265298_10003350_pt1 | contig 21269 bp, 14 predicted proteins | sample AusTroGonzalo_MG_3_FD_193486 | JGI IMG/M metagenome (GOLD analysis project Ga0265298, IMG submission 193486) | Bovine rumen microbial communities from tropical cattle in Woodstock, Queensland, Australia - Gonzalo_01 | ecosystem: Host-associated > Mammals > Digestive system > Stomach > Rumen ...
GCCCTCCGAGAAGGCCGACTGCGTACGACCGTAAACAATCTGCAGGAAAAGCTCGCGCATAGCGGTGTTGATAGCGTCGCAAACGAGGTCGGTGTTCAGCGCCTCGAGAATCGTTTTGCCCGGCAGAATCTCTGCTGCCATGGCAGCGGAGTGGGTCATACCCGAGCAACCGATGGTCTCCACGAGAGCCTCTTCGATCACACCGTCTTTCACATTCAGACTCAGCTTGCATGTACCCTGTTGCGGAGCACACCAGCCGATACCATGCGTCATACCCGAGATGTCTTTGATCTCAGTAGCCTTCACCCATTTGCCCTCTTCGGGAATCGGTGCCGGTCCGTGCTTCGGACCCTTGGCTACAACGCACATTTCTTGTACTTCTTTCGAGTAAATCATGTTTGTTATAAATTATTGTTATTGAATTTGATTAAATCCTAAATCCTAATATTTCTCATACAAATTGACTGTCACGGCGGAGTCTTTCACTTGCTCCCACACCTCGTTCAGATAGTTTTCCAAGCGCTCCAGACCGTGGCCGCGGGGCCGTTTGGCGTAGCCGGATGAGGTGATGGTTTGCTCGTCGTCATACGCCACGCTCAGACTCCACGAAGTGCCGTCACGAATATCCGTCAGCGGCCGGTAGTCTTCTTTGTAGCGGTGCATCTTCTCCTCCAGCACAATCTCTCTCAGCCGCTCTGCCACTTCGGCAGGCACCACCGCCATCAACGCCTCTTCCGGCGACCGGTCCGCACAATGGATCAGCGTATAGCTGCTGTCAGCCTCCTGCTGAAAATCATAGTGTACGGTCGCATAGACTGCACTAGAGTACTCATGGTAGCTCAACCACACCACTTTTCCGGCTGGTCCGGCAGCGCATGAGCATGTAAACAGCGCCATAAACAGCAGTATGAAATGATGTCTAACCATTTTGCGCTGCAAAATTACTGCTTTTTTTTGACATATGCAAACATTTGGGTGATTTTTTGCAAAAAATTAGGCCTCAATGGATTCATGGGCTATTAAAGAAGAGCGGAGCGGTGTGATGGTTGTCAGCGACTCGCGGCGTTTTTTGGGGTGGACCGGCGATAGATAAAGGAGGTAAACACGATGGCCTTTGTATATCCTATGTTTCGGGCTTGTTTGCGGCCGACAAATCACCCAAAATCCCCATTTCTCGGCCTCTGGAAGGGTGTTGATATGTTTGCTTAACGAAGTAATGAACAGCAGTGAATTGTCCCCAAAAATGATTTCGATGCACATGTCCGATTTGCGTTTCCGGCGGTGCACTATTTCCGCGCCCAAAGTATCTCTGAGCATCAAAAAGACTTTGTACAAGACAGGATGAATGTTACAGTTCAAAGCCTTTGTAGGTGCTATTTTGGATATTTTTACAGACATTTTATAAAATCACAGGATATATACTATTTATAGTATATATAGGTATGGGTATGATGCGAGATTCTCTCGTTCCGCTCTCGTTCCGCTCTCGTGCCGCCTCTGTCGGGCTAGTATACGGCAATATGCAGGGAAACGGATTTTCTTAAATCGGGTGCAAAGGTACAATAAAAAAATGACATTTCCAAATTTTGAGGTCCGGAAATGTCGAAAAAATGATCACAGGATATATACATTGTATATACAGGGTGTGTATAGATGCGAAGAAGGCTCGAGGAACTTTCGACGAAAAACGCCACGCGGGAGGATTAGTCCGGCGTGGCGGGGAAATAGATAGGTTGTATAAAGAGATTGTTCGGTTTGTTCTATGCTATTTCACGATTTTTATTCATCTTATTTCATCTCTTGTCCGGTGGCGGTGAAGGTCTTGCCGTCACGCTCGATGAGGAGCTGGCCGTTCCGGAAAGATTTATGAGTGGACGATTGACGATCGACAATCTGCTCAATAGCTGTTTCTCCCTCTTCAAGGATGACAAACTTACTCCATTCGGGATCGGCCTGGTAGAGTGCTTTTGTTCCTTTGGGCACGCGCAGTTTGGGCAGCGGAGCGTAGGTCTCGGTGTCCCAATCGTAAGCGCCCGTGATGGCTTCTTCCTGCAGTACGCCGGCAGGCTCCATGATGAGCGATTTGATCTCCTTGGCGGCAATGCGGCTGAAAGCACGCTCTTGGATGCATTTGAGGCTTGCCGGGAAGGTCACTTCTTCAAGCGGTGCTTCCGTGAACGCACCAAAAGCGATGGTGTCGAGTTGTGAAGGCAGGTTGATATGCCGGAGCGAATCACACGCCGAGAACGCACCAATGTCAATCTTATGCACCGACTCCGGCAGGGTGACGCTCTTCAGCTTCTCGCAGCCGAAGAAGATACGCTCGGGAATGACGGTGATGTTTTCATCAAAGGTGATGTCCGTCAGGTTAAAGCAATTTTGGAAAAGGGACATGCCCCATTCGGATGCCTTGGCGGGTACATAGACAGTAGTGAGGCCGGTGCTGTTAAAAGCTCCTTCGCCAATCCATTCTACGGACTCCGGAATATTGATAGACGTCAGTGAACTATCGCCTGCAAAAGCCCAACTGCCGATAGACTTGATGGTGTTCGGCAGGGTGATGCTTTGGATAGAAGAGGAGTTGTAGAGCGCATTGTTATCGATAGCGATAACCGTCGACCCGCCTGCCATGGCAGGAATCTTGATATTCGAAGCGGTATAGGGGTATTCCGTCCAAATGGTCCAAGAGGGATCCGTGGACGAATTGTAATAAGGCATCACGACCATCGCTCCGCCCTCTACGTTTTTGTAGTAGATGGTTATACCCTCTCCGTTGTCGGCAGAGAAATCATAGGAATCTCTGATGATTCCCGCTGCAAACGAGGTAGTGGTCATGGCCAGCAGCAGAGCTGCAATAATAGTTTTTTTCATATGCGCAAAATATATTAGGTGTTATTTGACCTCAAGTCCGGTAACGGTGTACGCTTTGCCTTCGCGGAGGATGAGAACTTGACCGTTGAAGAGCACCTTGCGGGCATCGTTATTGTCAGTGAATACGTTCTCAATGGCAGTGCCTTTCATACTAATCTCAAATGCCAATACCGGATTACCTGCTGCGTCAATAATCGTCGGTTCGCCATCCCATTTGCCGACCTTGGCACCTTCGGGACGCAAGACCATGTTGTTGCCCAGAATAAGTTCTTCGATGCCGGAGATAGCATGTGCGCCAGCCATTATTGCTTCTTCCGGACTCATTTCATACTCTATATCGAACTTGGCTTCAAAGAAGCTGTTATCATCTACGCGGAGGATTTCGCAGTGCATGAGCGGGTGGGGCGTGGAGGCAAAAGCATGTACCTCGCAGCCGCTGATGGTGAGTTGGTGTTCTGCGCTCAGCTGCGGGAAGCGGCCTTGTAAGGTCAGCTTGCTGCCGCTCTCGCCGATGATATTCATGTCCCATCCGCCAAAGAGACCGGCTGAGTTATGACGAATCTCACATTCGCCGATGACTTTGATGTTCAGCGGCAGCGGTCCGCTCCAGTAATCCAACCAATCCGACCATCCCATCGAACCGTCTTCCTCTTCTGTGTAGGTACGCTGGTAATTGTTGAGGGTCAGCGTGCGGGTTTTAATATCGAAGGAAACCTTACCGTCACCATAGATGTCATTGCAGTTCGCTTCGGTTATTTCGATTCGGTCAAAGCCTTTTGAATGGTAGGTCCACTTGCCGACAGTCCACGTACTGTCTCTCATCTCTTTTGAAAGCATATACATCTTGTAATAGTCGCCTTCATTGACTACGAGTTCCCATTCGGCAGAGTCGGCGTGGATTTCCTCATCGCCGGCGAAAAGCGCCTTGATGGTACACTTGCCTTTACCGGCTACGGTGATAAGGCCTTTGTTGTCCACAGAGGCTACCTTCAGGTCGGACGAACTGAAACTAAGGGGCAGTTGGAGCGGGTTGGATACGCTGTTCAAGAGGTACGGAAGGCCTGCGTACGCGGTATAAGCGGTGTCGCTTTCTATGTAGTATTCCAGATATTTGCTGATGTAGTAGTTGAAGTTAATGTACATCACGGTGTCCGTTTCCGAGAGCGCTTTGAGTTGCCAATTGATCGACCAGAGCACGTCTTTGTAGAAACCGGTGTCTAATTTGGCATCTTCTACGAGGATCGGCTTATAATTCTCGTACTTGTACTGAGCGATGGTGTCATAGCCGTAGTCCGGGCCATTACTAAACCAACGTTGTGCAACTACTTCCAGGTTAGCGTTCGCTTGGCTTTCCTGCGCTACGATCTGTTGGAGCATGTTACTGGTAAAATAACTGCGTTTAACGCCATCGATCGTGTAGTCCCATCCTTGCTCTATGTCATAGGGATACATAATCGGTTCTTCCTGCGCCATCATATTGATGGCAAAGATTGCCGTAAGGGCAACAAGTAAATACTTTTTCATAAATTAAATAAATTTAATGATATTAACTCAAAAACACAGCACAAAGGTACAGCTTTTCTGTTGAAAAGCATTCACAAATCGTACAAATCCATTCACAAAACGTAAAAAAGTGAATTTAGCTCTTGGATTTTCTGTACTGGAGAGGGGTAGTGCCGGCTATTTCTTTGAAGACGCGGTAGAAATTCTGGTCGGATGAGAATCCGCTGAGCACCACGGCGTCCGCGATGGCGGATTTGTCGGTCGTGTACTGCGGATCGCAGAGAATATGCATGGCGTACGTGACGCGCTGGCGTGCTACGTACTGCGAGAAGCTGATGCCGTAGGTGCGGTTGATGGCTCGTGATACGTAGGTGCGGTTGCTGTTCACCTCCGCCGCCAGATCCTGGATAGTCAGGTTGGGGTTGGTGTATAGTTTTTTGTCCTGCATGACGGAGTCGATATGATGAATGAGATTTTGGTCCTCTTCGCCCTCACCGTCTTTCGTCTCTTCCTCTTCCTGCGGCACACTCTCCGGCGGAATGGTCGTGTGTGCGGCTACGTAGCCCAGGCCGAACAGCAGGACGGACATCACCACCGCCGGCACAGCCACGTGGATATCATGCGCGAAATAATCGCGGCCGATGAGATTGAGAATTATCGAGACGGCAGACGTAGCGCCGAACAGAACCAGCAGGATGCGCGTGGGCTGCAAGAGGCGGCTTCGGTCATCCGAATAGGTGTTATCCATGCGCAGGATGGTGCGGTGCAGCAGCCGGTAGCCTCTGACCAGCGCCCAGATGACTTGCACCATGAAGCACAGGCGTATGATGAGGAACGTAGCGTCCGTAGTCAGCAAGCCTATATGACGAAGGACCGGAAAGACGGCAAACGCCAGGACGGCAGGCAGGAGCAGAAAAAGCAACTCATAGCTTTTCCGCTCACGCGTCAGCGCACGCAAGTAAGCGTAATACAAAGGATAGACGCAGAGGTTGACGATGGTATAGCTCCATTCGCCAAGCCCGCTCGGTACGCCGGAGAAATACATCCAATGGTCGAAATAGAGAATCGTAGCGGCGATATAAAAGAGCAGGATGGTCCCTTTCACCCGCGGTTCGTCCATGCCCTGCATATAGCGAATACAGAAGAAGATGCACCAGAAGAGGCACACCATCATGGGTAGCGATATGATAAACTGGTATATCATCGTGTTTCTGCGTTACGAGAATCTATATAAAACTGCTGTATGGTGTCGCAGACGTGCCGCGGGTTGCGAAGCAAAGGACGGGTGGAGTAGAAGCACTCGCCCGTGATCTCCGGAATGGTGCGGTTGAGACGCATCTGGCGACCGATCTCATTGCCCTGGCCCCAAGGCGATTTGGCGGAAGCCCCTTCCAGCCGGTAGGGCGCCATGCCGATGTACAGTTTGCAATTCGTGCCGCGCACCTCATTCGCCCACCAGTGCGCAAGCACCTCATAATCCGCGGCGGGTTTGCCTATCTCCCAGTAGAGCTGCGGCAGGACATAATCAATCCAGCCCTGTTGTATCCAAAGGCGGATGTCGGCGTAGAGGTCATCGTAATTGGTGATGCCTGCCGTCGTGGCACTGCCGGTGCAGTCCACGGACGCGTTGCGCCACACGCCGAAAGGCGAGATGCCGAACTGCACGCCCAGCTTGCACTCCCGGATGGTGCGGCTGATGTCCTGAATGGCGAGGTTGACGTTGTTGCGACGCCAGTCGGCGATGTTATCGAAGCCGCGGGGATAATCCTTGAAGGTCTGCACGTCCGGGAGCGGTTTGCCGCCCACGGGGTAGGGGTAGAAATAGTCATCCATGTGAATGGCCTGGATGTCGTAACGGAGCAGTATGTCCTGCACAATCATACAAATCCATTCGCGTGTGATATCCAGCCCGGGGTTGAAATACCACTGCTTGGCGTACTCCCAGAACCACTCGGGGTGGCGGCGCATGATATGATCGGACGCGAGGATGGAGGTGTCGGTCTTGTTGAGGTTGACGCGGTAGGGGTTGAGCCATACATGCACCTCCATGTTCCGCGCATGGGCCTGCTCGATGGTCCATGCCAACGGGTCCCAGGGCGCCTGTTCACCCCAACTGCCCTGCGTGCCGGTGAGCCAGTGACTGACGGGCTCGTGCTCGCTGTAATAGAGCGCATCGGAGGTGGGCCGCACCTGAAAAATGACGGCATTAATGCCGATGGACTGCAGCGAATCAAGGATCCACACCATCTCTTCCTGCTGCAAGTCGGTGTAACCGACCGCTTCGGGCGTAGGCCAGTCGATATTCGCAACCGTGGCAATCCATGCGCCGCGGAAGGGCATAAGACCGCCTTCGGCATAGACCGCTTCGCTCAAAGTCGAAAGACAAAAGACAAAAGACAATAATATGTTACGCAATCCGGCCATTCTCTACGTGGAAGATTTTGGCGTTTTCATTAGGTTTGAGGATCTCCGTCAGGTGCTGGCGGTCGGTGTCGGTGATGAAAATCTGCCCGAAATCATCACTCTGCACGAGTTGGACGATGCGCTCCACCCGCTCACTATCGAGTCGGTCAAAAATATCGTCGAGCAGCAAAATGGGCTTTGTGCCACCCATGTGATTAGGTTTGTATTCTGTACTCTGTATGGTGTATTCTCCGATATACAAACACTGTGCCAGTTTCATCGCGAGGATGAATGTGCGCTGCTGGCCCTGACTGCCAACCTGCTTGAGCGGATAGTCGCCGAGGCGCATATCCAAGTCGTCCTTGTGGATGCCCTGACTGGTCCATCCGAGGATGAGGTCACGCTGGCGGGTGCGGATATACGCATCGCGTAAGTCGCGCTCTTGCAACTGGCTCATATAACGCAACTGTGGCAATTCATTCGTACCTCCTAATTCGTAATTCGTAATTTGATTATAAACCCGTTCGAAATAGGGCTTAAAATCATCGAAGAACTTTGTTCTTGCTTTGAAGATATACTCCGCCGGCTCAATCATCTGCCACTCGAGGACTTCCAGCAAATCATCGGGGCACGGTCCGTCGGCATACTGCTTGAGCAGGGCGTTTCGTTGCTTGAGCAGGGCGTTGTAGGTGGCCAGACAGTCCAGGTACTTGCGGTCCAACTGACTGATAACAACATCCATGAAACGACGCCGTTCGTCCGAGCCTTCGTCTATGAGCTGCTGGTCGGAGGGCGAAATCATGACTAAGGGAATGAGGCCGATGTGGTCAATGAGCCTCGGGTAGTCTTTCTTGTCGCGGCGGAACTGCTTCTTGACGCCTTTCCTTAAACCACAGGAGATGGAGATCAGACCGCTTTGCTCAAAGTCGTTAGACCGCTCACTTTGTTCGCTCAAAGTAGAAAGAGGTCTTTTGTCTATTGTCTTTCGACTATCGACCAGATACCTTCCTTGCACGAATGCCATTTCTTCGCCGTGGGTGATGTTGAGACTGTCCTGGGACGTGAAGGCGGATTTGGCGAACGAGAGCAGATAGATGGCGTCGAGGACGTTGGTCTTGCCCTGCCCGTTCAGGCCCACGAAGCAGTTAAGTTTGGGTGCGAACTCCAAACTCGCCTCGCGTATATTGCGGTAATTTAGGATATTTAATGAAGTTAATATCAAATTAAAAATTACGAATTAAAAATTACGAATTACGAATTACGAATTAAAAATTACGAATTATGCGTACAAGTCCACGTCGTCGGCTGTTATTTTGGGACCGGCAAGGATGATGAGGCGCTCGACTACGTTGCGGAGCTGGCGGATGTTGCCCGTCCAAGAACGTGCCTGCAGCGCCTGGATGGCAGCGGCGTCAAAGGTTTTGGGCGCGATGCCCTGCTCGGCACAAATCTGCGCGGAGAAATACTCCACCAAAAGCGGAATATCTTCCGTGCGGTCGTTCAGCGCCGGCACCGCGATAGGAATGACGTTCAGGCGGTGGAAGAGGTCTTCGCGGAAATTGCCTTTGGCAATCTCTTCAGCGAGGTTCTTGTTGGTCGCTGCGAGTACGCGGACGTTCACTTTGATCGCTTTGTCTGACCCGACGCGTGTTATTTCGGATTCCTGCAACGCCCGCAGCACTTTGGTCTGCGCCGCCAGGCTCATGTCGCCGATCTCGTCCAGGAAAAGGGTGCCTCCGTCGGCCTGCTCGAACTTACCGGCCCGGTCTTTGACGGCACCGGTGAACGAACCTTTCATGTGTCCGAAAAGCTCGGATTCAATCAGTTCGGCGGGGATAGCCGCACAGTTGACTTCGACCATCGGTCCGTTGGCGCGCGCCGAGTGCTCATGAATGAGATGCGCCACCACCTCCTTGCCCGTTCCGTTCGGTCCGGTGATGAGGACGCGTGCCTCCGTCGGCGCCACCTTATCTATTATTTCGCGTACGCGCGAGATGGCTGCACTCTCACCGACCATCTGCGGGCCTTTGGCGGATATTTTCTTGCGCAGCTGTTTGGTCTCCTGCTTGAGGTCCTTGGACTCCAGCGCGTTCTTGGTGGTGATCAGGATGCGGTTGAGGTCCAGAGGCTTGAGCAGGAAGTCATAGGCGCCCATCTTAAGTGCCTGGACTGCCGTCTCCACGTCGCCGTGCCCGGAAATCATCACAATAGGCGTCTCAGAGGAATCTATCTCCTCCCCTTGAGGGGAGGTCGGGAGGGTTTTCCCCTTCAGCGCTTTCAGCACCTCCAGACCGTCCATCTCCGGCATCTTGATGTCCGAAAAAATGAGGTCGAACGGCTTGCTCTGCGCCATCTCCAGGCCGACTTTTCCGTTCTCGGCCACCTCTACCTCATGGCCCTCGTCAGCCAAAATCTCACGTAACGTGTTGCGTATACCGCGCTCGTCATCTATAATCAAAAGCTTACTCATTTACCATTTACAATTACCAATTGAGCGTGCAAAGTTACGACAATTTTTTGAATTATGCAAGCAAATAAAAAAAAATATAAAAAAAAGCAAATAAATTTGGTTATATGAAAAAAAATGCCTACCTTTGCACCGAAAATGTGGATGTCGTAACATTTTATGTTATTTAACATATTTTAAACCAATTTTTTTATTTAACAAAATTCATTTCATCATGAAGAAATTCTTTTCTTTTTTCGCTGCTGTGCTCTTTGCAGGTAGCATGATGGCTGACGTAAACATCGTTGCTCCGATTATTTCCGGGGATTCGACGTTTACCGATAGCGTGATTATCACGATGAGCTGTCCGTCACCGGATGCGGACATTTATTACACCACGGATGGTACTACTGATCCGAAGTGTGATTGTAGTGCTGCCCCGGAGTACAAAAAACCGTTCGTTATTAAGGAAACGACTACCATCAAGGCTGCCGCTTATGACGGTAACGACTGGAGTGCTGTTTCTGAGAGAGTCTTCACCAAGGTTGAGCCGCAAAAAGTTTACACGGTAGCTGAAGCTTATGCAATGGGTATGGAGCTTGACTCTGCCGGTGTTTCTGAGAAAGAGTACACGGTGGAGGGTTATGTAATCAACCCGTTCGATTTCAGCGTGAAGTACATGAACCAATCTTGGTACATGGCTGACTCGGACAGTGCTTTGGCTTCCGACTTCCAGGCTTACAACTGCTTCCCCATCGAGGGCGCAGATACACTCAAGGTGTTGGCAGGTGACAAGGTTTCGCTCACCGGTAAATTGACTAAGTTCTGGAACAAGAAACAATCCAAGTACATCATTGAGATTGTAAAGGGCAACGCTACTTTCATTGAGAAGGTGGAGGGTGACCACACTGCAGTTCCTGTTCCGGCCACTATTGACACGCTGACCGCTACTGCTGCCGCTGATGCTGCTCTTGCAGGCAAGACCGATGAGGTATATGTAAAGGGTTATGTAACCGAAATCGCTGCTGCATTCAGTGCTCAGTATAAGAACGTATCATTCTGGGTTGCTGACTCGCTTGGCGGTGGCAATGTGTTCCAGGTATTCCGTGCTGTATGCGAGAAAGAGGAGGATGCTCCGATTGCAGGTGACCTCATTTTGGCAAAGGGTAAATTGACCGACTATTTCAACAAGAAAGACAGCACGCACACTCCTGAGTTGGCAGCCGGCTGTACGTATGAGTTCTTGGAGAAAGCAGAGCGTCCCGAGCCGAAACCCGAACCTGAGTTCGTTATCGCTGACACGCTGAGCGTAATTGAGGCTATCCGTATGGGTATGGCTTTGGATTCCGCAGCAACCGACAGCGTTGTTTACGCCGTTGAGGGTTATGTAATCAACCCGGGTGCATTCAGCATGCTGTATCACAACCAGAGCTGGTATATGGCTGATTCGGATAGCGCTGAGACTTCCGACTTCCAGGCATACAACTGCTATCCTATTGATGGCAATGACACCCTGAAAGTGCTGGCCGGTGACAAGGTGTATGTAGTGGGTAAACTGAAAAAATACTACAACAAGAGCACCGCTAAATACATCATCGAGATCGAGAGAGGTAACGCTGAGTTCATCAGCAAGGTGGATGGTGATCACTCTGTAGTCGTTAAGACCCAGGAGATTACCATTGCCAAGGCACTGGAGATTGGTGCAGCTTTGGCTGACAACGCTTCGACCGAGGAAATGTATATCATGACCGGTTATGTATCGGCTATCAACGTGAAGGCTTCTGACGCATGGTCTGACAACTACAAGAACCAGTCCTTCTGGGTAACGGATGAGGCAGGTAGCACCGCTTCTACCAATGCAGATGGCGCATTCTACGTATATCGTGGCAAACCGGAGACCGAGGCTGAGATTCCGGTAGGTACGAAGGTTCAGTTCACCGCTACAATCAAGAAATATGTTCCGAGTGGAGGTGGTGATCCGGTTATCGAGAACGCAGACCAGAACATCGTTATCAGGATTTTGGGTGATACTCAGGCAGAGCCGGACGTATTCTTCGCTGAGACTGACTTCGCAGGTATGGGTAGAGCTGCTACTTTGGAGACTCCGGGTGACACCGTTAAGCTGACCAAGGGTGGCGTAACCTTCTTCTGTGACAACGCATACGGAACCGATAAATACGGTGTACGTTGCTACAAGGGCGCAACCGTTTCCATCTCTGTTGAGGACACCACGATTGCCAAGATTGTATTCGACCTCTATAGTACCTATACCGGTGGTCTGGATGCAGAAGTAGTAGTAAACGGCAAGGAGTGGAAAGTGGTAGATCTGCCTTCGCAGGCTCGTATGACCACCATCAAGGTTTACTATGGCCACGCAGAGGAAATCGAGATTGAGGAGATCAATATTGCTGAGGCAATGGAGATTGGTGGCAAACTGGAGGACAACGCTTACACAGACAAGAAGTACGCTGTGGTAGGTTACGTGATCAACGCAAAGAATTATGGCGAGAAATACGAGGGCAAGCAGACCTTCTATATGTCGGATGAGGCAAGCGCTGAGAAGGGTGAGTTCACCGCTTACAACTGCGCTGTTGAGACTCCGGGCGTAGCTGCCGGCGATAAGGTTCGCGTAATCGGTAAGATTCAGAAGTACGTAGGTGCTTCGGGTACTCCGACTATCGAGATTACCGGCGGTGATGTGGAAATCATGTGGCGCCAAGGTATTGAGAATATCGTTCTGACCGAGAAGGCTCAGAAGGTAGTTGTGGACGGTGTACTCTACATTATCCGTGACAATAAGATGTTCAACATCCAGGGTATTCAAGTTCGCTAATCGAACCGATACATCCGCTCATTGAGGCGGATAGACAAGAGGGGCACTCCGGTGTCCCTCTTATTTTTTGCAAAAAAATAACAGAAAAAGAAAAAAAGACTTGCACATATGCAAAAATTTTACTAATTTTGCACCGGATTTCTAACAAGGCCTTCGGGCTAAACGATTTAATCTAACAAACAATCTTATGAGAAAATTTATTTCCCTTCTCTTTTGCTTGATGGCGGTGGGGAGTATCTGCGCGCAAACGGAAATCGTGAGCGGTACGGTACGCGACGCTTCCACAAGTGAAGAGCTAATCGGCGTGTCGATACTTGAGGTCGGCACAACAAACGGTGTGGTTACCGACATCGACGGTAATTTCTCTCTCCCGGTGCAGCCGGGCGCTACCTTGCAACTCTCGTATGTGGGTTACAAGACGCTTGACTTGACCGCTAAGAAAGGCGACATGGGAATCATCCGCATGGAATCTGAATCTGTCGCATTGGAGGACGTAACGATTACGGGTCAGATGGCGCGTACCCAGCAGACGCCGGTGGCGGTCAGCCAGGTGACGGCGCTGGAGATAGAGGAGCGTCTGGCCGGTCAGGAGTTTCCGGAGGTGCTGAAGAACACGCCGGGTGTGCATGCCAACGGCCAAGGTGGCGGTTGGGGCGACTCGGAGATCTGGATGCGCGGTTTCGACAACACGAACGTGGCTACGATGATTAACGGTGTGCCGATGAACGACATGGAAGGCGGTACCGTCTATTGGTCCAACTGGCAGGGCTTGAGCGACGTGACCAGCGTCATGCAGACCCAACGTGGTATGGGTGCCTCGAAACTGGCGGCGCCGTCGGTCGGCGGTACCATCAATATCGTGACCAAAGGTATTGACGCCAAGAAGGGTGGAGCAGTCAGCTACGCCATGGGAAATGACGGATATAACAAAATCATGTTCACCGTCAGCACCGGTCTGATGAAGAACGGCTGGGCCATCACCGTGCTGGGTAGCCGTACCTGGGGTAACGGTTATATCCAGGGAACCGGCTTCGAGGGCTACAGCTATTTCGCGAACATCTCCAAGCGTATCAACGAGAACCATCAGCTGAGCCTTTCGGGCTTCGGTGCGCCTCAGTGGCACTGGACCCGTCCTGCCGGTAGCAGCGGTGCGCTGAAGCTGTCCGAGTGGAACCGCGTGGCGCAGTATATGCCGAGCGGAATGGACAAACGCCAGTATAACCCGTCCTACGGTCTGGGCAAGGACGGCAAGCAGACCGGTACGAACTACAACCAGTACCATAAACCGCAGATTTCGCTGAACCATATCTGGCAGATAGACGACAACAGCAGTCTCTCTACAACCGCTTATGTATCCATCGGTCGCGGTTTCGGTCGCACGGCGGAGAACGGTCTGAACAGCGCCTATGCGTATAGCGATCTGACGCGCGGTGCGTACAACGGCGAGGTGACCACCACCTTCCGCGATCCTGTAACGGGCATGTTCGATTATGCCATGGTACAGGAGATTAACGCCGCTTCGGAGTACGGCTCGGAACTCGTTCTCTGCGAAAACCGCAACTACCACAACTGGGTAGGACTCGTTTCGACCTACGACAAGAAATGGTTTGACTGCCTGGAGCTGACCGCCGGTGTGGATGTACGCTGGTACCAGGGTATTCACCAGGCTGTCATCAGTGACCTTTTCGGCGGCAGTTATTATATTGACGCAACGCGCGCAAGCGTACTGCCGGAGAACAACCCGAACCGCCTCAATGACGCATGGGTGAACGAGAAGCTGGGCGTGGGGGATGTCGTTTATCGTGACTACACGGGTACGATCGTGCAGGAAGGTGTGTTCGGTAGCCTTGAGTACAGCAAGAACAACCTCTCCGCCTTCATCAACGCCTCCTTCAACCTGAACCACAACTGGCGTCAGGACCGTTATTACTACGACAACGCCATGGCGCGCGACTCCGTGGTACGCATCGGCGGAACCATCAAGGGTGGTATCAACTACAAGTTCGCCAAGTATCATAACGTCTTCCTCAATGCCGGTTTCATCAGCCGTGCACCCAAATATCAGGCGATTTATATGTCCGTCAGCACCTCGAATGCGATTAACAACGAGGCGAAGAACGAGAAGATTGCTTCGGTGGAAGTGGGTTACGGTTTTGAGAACCAGTACGCTTCTATCCACGTGAACGGCTATTTCACGGAGTGGATGGATAAGACGATGACCAAGTACGGCACGCTCAGCGATCCGGACCAGACGCAGTTCTACATGAACATGACGGGTGTCAACGCACGTCACATGGGTCTCGAGTTCGAAGCCAAGGCTCGTCCGACCAAGTGGTTGGAACTGAGTGCGATGGTTTCGCTCGGCGACTGGCAGTGGGATAGCGACAGTGTGATTGGTCGCGCGTACGACGAGCACGGTTTTGCCATGACTTCGGACGGCAAGAAGACCACCATCGGCGCTCCCGACCACGCATGGGCGAAGATTAACATGAAGGGAATCCACGTCGGCGGTCAGGCGCAGACTACGGCCAACTTCGGCGTGACCTTCAAGCCTTTCAAAGGCTTCCGCATCGGCGGCGAATATACGCTGTACGACCGCAACTACAGTTACTACTCTTTCTCGGGTAGCAACCTCAACCTCGGCAAGGAGATGAATATCGTCGAGCCGTACCGCTGCCCGATAGGCGGCAGTATGGACCTTCGCGCCAGCTACTCGTTCGACATGGGTCCGCTTCGTGCCACCCTGGCCGGTAACGTGATCAACGTGCTCAACCAGTACTATATTGAAAAAGCATGGTCGGCCAACACCGCCACGCAGACCGTTTCCGAGAATACGAAGGATAACATCTATTTCTTCTACAACAAGGGACGTCAGTGGAATATCCGATTAAAACTGCAGTTTTAAGGAATGATGGAATGATTAGGTGTTTTAATGATTTAAACAGTTAGAATTATGAAAGCAAAATATATCTTTGGCATCATTGCCTTATCAATAGGACTGACAGCATGCGAAAACTATTTCGATGAGAAATACATGGGTAACGGCGATCCGCAGATCAGTGTGGTCAAGACCTACGACTACACCCTGACGGCAGCTGACTACAAGACCATCGCGGACAACAAGACCAATAAGGCGTACGCCGCTTCGCTGGATACGCTCGAAGGTCAGACAACCAACCAGGACGCGCTGGCGCTGGTGGGCGTGCTCACCTGCTTCAACGATGTCGCTTCGGCCGATATGTACGTGCCCGCGTTCATCTATAGCAAGTATCCCCATCTCGATCCGGGTTCGATCTTCAACGTGACCTACCAGGTGGACGAAGGACAACCGGCGTATCTGAATTTCTACAACCAGACCATCCAATACACACTCCGTGCGGTGGATTACAAGGATGTGTGGGGCGTGGAGGGCATCAGCTATCTCACACCGGCTACCGAAGCCAAGGTGGCGGACTACCTGCCGCAGGTGGATGACAACTATCTCTGCGGCGTCAAGTATGCGTTCAGCAGCAAAGAGCCGGGCGCAGGCGGTGAGGCTGAGTACGAGAAAGAGGTCATCTATATCTACCGCGACGGTCTGGTATGGGAGCCCTATGAGTCCGCCGAGTACAAAGTGGTGGTTCCACCGGATGAGGCGAATGGAATGACCGTCAAGTGGCTGACCAACACCTTCCCCTATGCGGAGACCGACCAGGTGGTGGTAGTCATGGAGTACAACGCTGCGCTCAAGCACTACGAGGCTACCGAATATACGTTCGACGGCACCACCTGGGTGGCTAACAACGGAATTGTGGAAGAGACAATGTCGTTCGCGCTGAGCAGCGGATGGGCGGCTAACCTCTCCACCTACTACAAGCAGGCGATAGCCGGTGACGGCAACCAAGGCAAGATCCTCGTCCAGGACTTCAACCTGGAGGATAGTATTACCTATATCTGGAAGTTCGACAATTCCTATGGCATGAAGGGAACGGCCTATAAGAGCGGTCCGCACTACGGCGAAGGATGGTTCGTCACACCGAAAATCAAACTGAAGAACGCCGTTTCGCCGGCATTGAGCTTCGACCAGGCGATGAACTACGGCCCGGACATCAAGGACGGACGTCTCGAGCAGGCCACCGTTTGGGTGTCCACCGATTTCGCAGGCGACGTGACGACAGCCAGCTGGACCCAACTCCCGTGGAATGAGTTCGACGGCACCACCGGCTTCCCGGATGCCAACAGCTGGACGTTCTATAACTCCGGCCGTATGGACCTGAGCGCATGGAACAATCGGACCATCTACATCGGCTTCCGTTACAAGAGCGAGCCGGGACAGACCTGTTCCACCTGGGAGGTGAAGAATATCCTCGTCAACGAACCCGAGGAAGAGGAATAATCGGGATAGTCATACCCATTGTAGGAAGGAGTGCTTCGGCGCTCCTTTCTTTGTGTGACTGCCAAAATGGCAGACTGCACCCTTTTGGCACAGCTTTTGTCCATTCGAAAATAGTAAATCATAAATTTGCAATCATAAATTTGCAATCATAAATTTGAAATTTGAAATCATAAATCATAAATAATATGTCAAAAGGTAACATTGGGGTAACAAGTGATAACATTTTCCCCGTCATCAAGAAATTTCTGTATTCTGACCACGAGATTTTCCTTCGTGAGTTGATTTCAAACGCAGTGGATGCTACGTCCAAGCTCAAAACCCTCTCGTCCGTAGGCGAGGTGAAGGGCGATCTGGGCGACACACGTGTGCGCGTTTCCATTGATAAGAGCAAGAAGACGCTCACCGTCTCCGACCACGGAATAGGCATGACCGCCGAGGAGGTGGACCGCTTCATCAACCAGATTGCCTTCTCCGGCGCGGAGGAGTTCGTCAACAAGTACAAAGACCGCACCGAAGCCATCATCGGCCATTTCGGCCTCGGTTTCTACTCCGCCTTCATGGTATCCAAGAAAGTGGAGATTTTCTCGCTCTCCTACAAAGAGGACGCGAAAGCCGTTCACTGGGCTTGCGAAGGCTCGCCCGAGTACACAATGGAAGACACCATCAAGGCGGAGCGCGGAACGGATGTCGTGCTGCATATCGACGATGAGTTCACCCAGTACCTCGAGGATGCCACCATCGAAGGGCTCCTTAAGAAATACTGCAAGTTCCTGCCCGTGGAGATTGCTTTCGGCAAGAAGAAAGAGTGGAAAGACGGCAAGCAGGTGGAGCTGGAGGAGGATAACATCATCAACGACACCACGCCGGCGTGGACCCGCAAGCCGAGTGAGTTGAAGGATGAGGACTACGACACGTTCTACCACGAGCTGTACCCGATGCAGATGGAGGAACCGCTTTTCCATATCCACCTCAACGTGGATTATCCGTTCCACCTTACGGGCATCCTCTATTTCCCGAAGATCAAGTCGAACCTTGACGTGCACCGCAATAAGATTCAACTCTATTGCAATCAGGTCTATGTGACCGACGAGGTGGAGAATATCGTGCCGGAGTACCTCACGCTGCTGCACGGCGTCATCGACAGTCCGGATATTCCGCTCAACGTCAGCCGTTCCTACCTGCAGTCCGACAATAACGTCAAGAAAATCAGCGGTTACATCACCAAGAAAGTGGCGGACAAACTCGCCGAGCTCTACAAGGCCGACAAGGACGAGTTCGCCAAGAAATGGGATGATATCAAGATGTTCATCCAGTTTGGAATGCTCACCGATGAGAAGTTCTATGAGAAAGCCACCGGCTTTGCCCTCTATAAGAACCTGGACGGCAAGTACGCCACCTTGGACGAATACATGGACCAGGTGCGTGAGAAACAAGTGGATAAGGACGGAAACATGGTGCTGCTCTACACCAACGATGCCGATGCGCACTACACCTATATCGAGCGTGCGAAAGCCAAAGGCTATGACGTGTTGCTCCAGGACGGCGAGCTCGACGTACACTGCATGAGCCAGGCGGAGCAGAAACATGAAAAACTGCGTTTCGTCCGCATCGACAGCGACACCATCGAGAACCTCATCCGCAAAGAGGACAACGTCAAGGATACTTATTCGGACGAGCAGAAAGAAGGTCTGCGCAAGGCGTTCGAAGGACTCCTGCCCTCTGCCGAAGACAAACTCCGTTACTTTGTAACTACCGAAGCGGCAGCCGCTGACGCCCTGCCTGTCTTCCTCACGCAGAACGAGTTCATGCGCCGAATGAAAGAGATGTCAGCGCACCAGCAAGGCATGTCCTTCTACGGCCAGATGCCGGACAGCTACAACCTTGTGGTCAATACCAACCACCCGCTCATCCAGGAGCTGGTGAACAAAGAGACCAGCGAAGAGGTTCAGGAAGAAGTGGAGAAGAAAGCCGAGAAAGAAGGCGATGCTCCGACCAAAGAAACGGTAATCAAGACCGTTTACAAGCTGGACGGCGAAGACGAACGCCTCAAACAGCTCATCGACATAGCGCTGTTGGCGTCCGGCCAACTCAAGGGCGAAGCCCTCGCCAAGTTCGTCAACCGCTCGGTGGAACTACTCTAATGCCGCACATTTGCGAGCCAGGTAAGCCGCTTCGTCTGCGTTGAGCAGCGGAGCGGTTTCCTTATATACGCGTGCATGGTAGGCGTTGAGCCAGGCTATCTCTTTGTCGGTCATCAGACTGCGGTCGATGAGCGAGGTGTCATAGAAACAGAGGGTGAGGTGCTCGAAGGTGAGCCATTGGTCCTCGGTGGTCGTCGCCTCGGTCTGTTCGGCCGGGATGACGGTAATCAGGTTCTCCGTGCGGATACCCCATTGGCCGGTGCGGTAGATGCCCGGTTCGTCAGAGACGATGTGTCCGACCTCCAGCACCGTGGGGTTATTGTCCGTGCGGACGTTCTGCGGTCCTTCGTGGCAGCCGAGGAAATGGCCCACGCCGTGCCCCGTGCCGTGACCGTAGGTGATGCCTGCTTCCCACATATACTGCTTGGCGAGTGCATCCAGCTGGTTGCCGCGTGTGCCTCTCGGGAAACGCGCCGTGCCCAGGGCGATATGTCCTTTCAGCACGTAGGTATAGTCGCGTTTGGCCTGCGCAGGGATGTCTCCGCCGAGCCAGATGGTGCGCGTGATATCCGTCGTGCCGTCCAGGTACTGACCGCCGCTATCGACCAGCAGCATGCCTTCGGGCTTCACTACCGCGCAGTTCTCTTTCGTGGCGGCGTAGTGAACGATGGCGCCGTTACCCAGGTAACCGGCTATCGTGCCGAAGCTCTCTTCCACGAAGTTGTCTCCCTTCGCGCGGAACTCATGCAGCTTCTCCATGATGTCCCATTCGGTCTGCGTCTGACCGTTGGCAAACGCCTCTTCTTCCAGCCATTTGAAGAACCGCGTCAGCGCTACGGCATCCTGACGCATGGCGATACGTTCGCCCTCCAGCTCCACGGCGTTCTTCTTCGCTTTCTCAATCAGTATGGGCGACTTGGCGTTAATCTTCTTGCAGTCCGCCGGAATGGCCTCAAACAGCGCTTCGTTGGCGCGTGCGCCGTCATAAACCACTGTGCCTTTCAGTCCGTTGATATACGCGAACACCGCCTCGTAGGGCTTGAAGTCTATATTGTTGAAATCGAGGTAGTTCTGCGCCACGGTGTCGATTTTGTTGAGGTCCGTGAACAGCGTGCATCGGTCCGCCTCCAGCACTACATAACTGATGACCACCGGGTTGTACTCTACGTCATTGCCGCGGATGTTCAGCAGCCATGCAATCTCATCTAACGCGCTGACGATGAGCGCGTATGGCTGATTTCTGATGGCTGAATGCTGACGGCTGATGGCTTCCCTCATCCGCGCCAGCTTGCTCTCCACCGTTTCGCCGGCATAATCGGCAGAGTAGGGGTACAGCTTGTCCTGCGGGATAGCCGGACGGCCTTCCGTCCAAAGGGGCTTGATGAGGTCTATCGATTGGATGGCAATACCTGCGTCCGCCAGTTTCGTTTTCCATTCGCCAAAATCATTCACGCTGAACATCTCCGGATTCACACCCACGAGAACTTTGTTCTCCTCCCTTGAGGGAAGGTTGGCAGGGGTTGTCAGCCACTCTACAATGCTCGGGCAGTCGATGTCGCTCTCGCGCATCAACTCAATCGTGCTGTCTTTCAGCTCTATACCGGCCTGCAGGTAATAGCGGCTGTCGGTCCACAGGAGTGCGCGATCAAGGGTGACCACCACCGTTCCGCTCTCGCCGTTGAAGCCGCTCAACCATTGCATCTCATACCAGTGGCTCGCCATATATTCACTCGCGTGCGGGTCATTACCCGGCACAACGTATGCTACCAATCCATTCTCTTTCATCAGCGCGCGCAGCGCTGCCAAACGCTCGAATACTGTCATAATAAATTTTGTTATTGCGGTGCAAAGTTACAACTTTTTTTTTAATTCTGCAAGAAATATTTGCATAATTGGATTTTTTTTTGTAATTTTGCAGGCTGATTTGATAATATGGCGGAAAACGGACTTATATTCAGGTGTTTTGCCAGCGGAAGTAGCGGTAACTGCTACTACCTGGGTACGCGTCAACGGGGCATCCTCATTGACGCGGGCATCTCTGCGCGTCAAATACAGAAGTGTCTGCGCGAGATGGACCTGGATTTCCAGAATATCATGGGCGTGCTTATCACCCACGATCATGCGGACCATATTCGTGCCGTCGGTACGCTGGGCGAGCGCGTCAAGCTGCCGATATACACCACCGCCGCCATTCATGAGGGCATTGACCGCAACTACGGCGTGCGCGAGAAACTGCGTACCAGCCGCCGGTATTTCAACAAAGGGGAAGAGTGGCGCCTGTTTGGCATGACCATCAATACCTTCGGCATCGAGCACGACTCGACGGACTGCCTCGGCTACTGCATTGATTTCCAGGGCCAGCGCTTCGTACTCATGACCGACTGCGGCAGTCCGAACGAGGAGATGGAGGCGTATATCCGTACGGCGAACCACCTCGTCATCGAGGCGAACCACGACGAGCACATGCTGCTCAACGGCCCGTACCCGACCTACCTCAAGGAGCGTATTCTCAGTCCGCGCGGACACCAAAGCAACGACACCTGCGGCGAACTGCTGGAGCGTAACTGGCATCCCGAGCTGCGTAATGTGTGGCTCTGCCACCTCTCGCTGGAGAACAACGACCCGCAGGTCGCGTTCGACACCGTGCGCGAGTACCTGGAGGAGATTGAGATCATTCCCGGTCAGGACATTTTCCTC
>Ga0265298_10003352_pt1 | contig 21256 bp, 14 predicted proteins | sample AusTroGonzalo_MG_3_FD_193486 | JGI IMG/M metagenome (GOLD analysis project Ga0265298, IMG submission 193486) | Bovine rumen microbial communities from tropical cattle in Woodstock, Queensland, Australia - Gonzalo_01 | ecosystem: Host-associated > Mammals > Digestive system > Stomach > Rumen ...
TTCGACTGGCTCGGGAGCCACACTGCGGGGAACGCGCAAGTGATTGGAGGGGCTTGGTGGTTTACGTAATACAGAGAAAGGTTGCAGTGACGAAGGAGTCGTGAGCTTTCTCTGTATGGAGCAAAGCACGGGAGCGATAGCGTACCCCCGGAAAGCTCGACCCCCGACGGCCTGTTGAGGCTTTCCTATCAATGGAGTTATAGGGATGGCGGGGGATGCGCCCAAAAGAAATACTCTATGAATTGTGAAAATTTGTCATAATCTTGGGATTGGTTATTAGTCTTGTTTTTTTCTTCGTCGTGCTGACAAATTGTCATAAATGTGTTGGTGGCAAAGAGTTTGCGGAAAAACATCACCTAAAATCAAATTTTATGGCGAAGATACACTTTTTGAATGTTGGAGAAGGTGATTGTTCAATTATTGAGCAAGATAACGGCAATGTGACCATGATTGACATCTGCTGCGGCAATATCTCAGAGAAAGTTGCTGATACGGTCATGTTTGCCGAAGAGGCGGCAAAAGGTATTCGTGGAAACTTCAATCAGAAGGCTTATCCTACTAACCCTGTTGCCTATTTGAATAGGCAAGGAATAGGTACCATATTCAGATATGTTCAGACTCATCCCGATATGGACCACATGGATGGTTTGGATAATCTTAGTAAGAGTGTTACCATATTGAACTTCTGGGATACACAGAATACCAAGCAACAAACTTTCGATATAAGCGGCAAATCAAGTGGGTATTTAATGAAGGATTGGGATTGTTATCAGAGACTGCGTAAAAGTCAGGACAATCCTAAAGCTTTATTCTATTATGATGGATCTGCCAATAAGTATTTTGCTGAAGACGATAACGGAGTGTTAAAGGATGATTACCTAAAGATATTGTCCCCAACTAGGGGTTTGCTTAAAGCGGCTGAAGAAGCAGGAGACTGGAATGACAGTTCATACGTCATTCTGTATTGCGTGCAAGGTAGGAAAATATTATTTTGTGGAGATGCTGGTATGGGTACTATCAATCATCTGCTTGACAAACACAAAGACGACATTTCTAATTTGGATGTGCTTATTGCTCCTCATCATGGGCGTGACAGCGATAAAGACTTCACCTTCCTTGACATAATGAAACCAAAGCTCACTTTGATTGGTAATGCCAAATGCCAAAACTTGGCGTATGATAAATGGAACTCCAGAAATCTGAAGCATATCCAGAACAACCAAGGAGGTGATATTTTGATTGATATTCATGACGGAGAAATGCATGTGAGCTGTTCGAACAAGACATTTGCTGAAGCGTACAGGAGAGAAGTTTTCAATAAAGAGGGGGCAATTAAGAATTCACAAAATCCAGATTATTGGTGTTTGTTTTATTATAAATCAGGTAAGTAAAAACGACAAAACATGAAGCAGATAGACAATCAGACGAAGGATAAACGAAGCAAAAAGTATAATGACTGGGCAAGAAAACGACCAGCATATATTTTTTTAGCTATTCCGATATTATTTGCGTTGGTAATGGGGGTTAACGAGATTGTGGCAACCAAGACATGGATGAAAGCTCTCACATATTTGTTGTCCATATCAGCCATAAGTACGGCACTGTTTTTCTTACTCATGTTTATACTCCGTGGTATTGGCAAGGTATATCCTGAGAAGTTGCTGTTTTGTGATCGTTTAAAACCTACAAATAGGCTGCTATATTCCAATGATGATTGCTATACGGAGGAGAAGAAGAATGAGATACGGAAAAAGATAAACACCAAGAAAAACATAGACCTACAGAAATTCAAGACTAAAACATATAAGAACAAGAAATATGTTAAACGTGTGGATGAAGCCGTGTCGTGGCTTCTTGATGTGACTCGGTTTGATGAGATACTCTTTGAATACAATTGTATCTATGGCTTCTGGCGTAACCTGACTGCAGCCCTTCTCATAGAGTCACTTTTCCTGTTTGGTCTTGCAGCTGTCAACAAATGGATTTTCGCTTTTCCGTTTGGGAATGTTTTTATTTGGTTGGCTGTAATAGTCTTGTTGATATCGGTCTGGACAACTTTTGTGACGTACAAGAACGGTATGGTGTTCGCAAAAAGGGTTTATGACGTGTTTATGAATCTTGGTGATGACAATCAAAACTACTAATTATATATGGAACATACAATAAAATACTACCCTGTGGGTAATGCTGATTGCACATTGATAAAGTTGGATAATGGTAAGACCATCATCGTGGATTGCCAGATTTTGGATAACCTGAATGACGATAATGGCAAACAGGTGAAGTTTGATGTAAAAGCTGACCTTCTTAAAGAGCTTAAGAAGGACGCATTCGGTAGGCCGTTCGTGGATTTGTTTATCAGCACTCATCCCCATGATGACCATTGTAAGGGATTTGCGGGTAACTTCTATCGAGGTGATGTGAGCGACTATGATGACAAAAAGAACAAAGATGAAATTATAATAGAAGAGTTGTGGATAACACCGCGAGGAATGAAGAATAACCTTGCCGATACAGCTGTGGATATTCGCAAAGAGGCCAAGCGGCGCAGAGATTTATATGATAGGGATGTGTCATTCAAAGGAAGTAGGGGTAACTATCTTCGCATTATTGGTTACGACCAGGACAAAGAGTTTGACACCAGGTATTGCTATGTGCCAGGTACAACGGTTACGGATGTGCATGGTAGTTACCTTTCATGGTTAGACATTTTCATCCATGCACCTTTCAAAGAAGACGTTGAGACAAGCAAAAAATATGATGACAAGAATGCGACTTCTGTCGTTGTGCAGTTCGGGTTTAAGGTTAGTGGCTATGACGAGTATAAGTGTCGTGTGCTAATGGGTGGTGATGCGGAACATGATATTTGGCAACATATAATCGACAACAATACAAACGAGGAGAAACTTAAGTGGAATATTTTCCTCTCACCACATCATTGCTCTTGGTCGTTTTTCAACGAGTCGGACAACAAGAAAGAAATATTGCCCTCGGCAGAAACCATTCTAGACAAACAGATTGGAAATTACGCTCATGTTGTGGCATCTTCGGATGAGATAAAAAATGATGGCAACAATCCGCCATGCTATGAGGCCAAGCAAGAATATATCAAGAAGTTGAAATCGGGATCTTCTCATTTCCTGAACACAGCAACTCACAGCAAGGTGGGACAGGTTCCTCAGCCCATTGTGTTCAAGATCGATGAGTATGGAAAGACGTTGAAAGAAACGACAACGGAGGCAGGTAGTTCGAGCATTTCTAATCCTGCACCGCGTGCAGGTAGATGATAGGATACAACGTGAAAATCATAAAAGGTTCGCCTATACGCGGAGAACAGTTGAAACTTGCGCGTGCAAAAGCCATTTATAGGGCTGCAATAAGACATCCCTATGTGGCAAATGTGTCGTGTCTCGTTAACAGCAAGGCGGATGAAATCGTTTGTTTGCGACTCATTCGACTTGAAGTGCCAGATGAACCAATTTATGATATTCGGGATGAAGAAGAAATAGCTATTGTCTGCCATCCAGATGATGTTTTTATTCCTGAGGTATATGCGTTACGTGGGGATTTCCCTACAGAATTGCCACATTCCAACGCCAGACCATTTGAGCGGCCAGTATCTTTATGCGTCTCAGATGTGTCTTTCTTGGATATTAGGCCGCAATTCAACGCCTTCGATTTCTTGAACTACATTAGACGTTGGCTCAGCCTTAATAGTATCAATAAATTACATGAAGTTGATCGGCCATTGGAAGTATATTTTGCTTTTAATGAAGTTTGTTGCATATTAAATGAACCAGTAGGGGACAATCCATACATAAAGTATTCAAAGAAGACCAAATACTCATCAACGTTAGAGTTTACAGATAAGAGTAATGCGAATTATTATTTGGTGACTTTGCCAACAGAGAAAATCTATGCCAATAACTTCGCCCGTATCCCTCAGACGATAGGAGACCTGAAAGAAATACTGTCGACTCCTCAAATGAGTCTCACGGAAAGTTTAATGACCATTTTTGCTCATACTATTGCTGGAAAGGCGGCTCTTCCGTTGATGGTTCTGTTGTTTGTCACTCAATCAAGTGCAAATGGGGAAAAAACGAAACAAAATGTGTTTCTTTTGAAAGCAAAATGCTCTCCTCTTGATATTTCGGTGAAACAAAAGGAACTATCGAAACAGAACTTTGAGAAATGGTTTTATGAGCAGCAAATAGAGGTCATCCTTCTTATAGGGATGGTGACACGGGAGGAGAATGCGAGGAATAACGGCATCATTGATACATTTAATAAGGTAAGCATAATTGGGACAGGTACGCTTGGCGCTTCTGTCATTGACCATTTCTTGCGGGAGGGGTGTGCTAAAGAAGTAGCTATTGCTGACTACGACATACTTGTGCCGCACAATTTGAGCCGCCATGTTCTGACTACTGATAAGGTGATGACATCTAAGGTGCGCTCTATCAAGGATTCGTATCAAGGGATATTTGGTCAGAAAATCACTGCAATAGATGAAAATATATTTATGCTGAATCATAACGACAAGGAAAGATTCTTTAAAGATACACAACTTGTAGTTGATATGAGCACATCAATTGCAGTGGAACGTTATCTGGCTTGCGAATCGCAAAATTTCCGTAGGGCCACTTCCTTTCTGAATCCTAGAGGAGATGAAATTATACTACTAATGGAAGATAAGGAAAGAAAACATCGTCTGGACCTATTGGAGATGGACTATTATCGGAATCTAATTGTCGATGAACGGTTTGAACATCATTTGGAGCATCCTGGAGTAGTAAGAACCAATAGTTTCAGTTGTCGTTCAGAATCCATGATACTGAATTACGAGAATGTCAGAGCGTTGTCTGCAATAGTCTCACAACAATTACGAAAGTATTATATAAGTGACGAGTGTTGTTTGAATGTCTGGCATATAGATGCGGATAGCGGAACTATTATAAGAATGCCCATGCGTGTATCAGATTGGAGAAGAGTGAAATTGAGAGATGTTGAGGTTTATATCTCGTCAGATGTGGAAGGAGAAATAAACACTATGGTGTCGGCGTCTCCTGACAAGGAAACAGGAGGCTGCTTGTTCGGGAGCTATGACCGTGACAACCATACTATCTATGTGTATTACATGGTAGAAGCGCCTACAGATAGTGTTCATTCTCCTATGTCATTTATACGAGGCTCCAATGGTTTGACAGACAAGTACCGCAGGATGACAAAACTGACGTACCATCAGGTTCGTTATCTAGGAGAGTGGCATTCACATCTAAAAATGCAGAATACACCAAGTGCAACAGACAGAAAATTATTTGAGGCAATGAGTGATGAACAGCAGTCACAAGATTTGCCGTTTGTTATGTTGATTCATGGTAATAACGGGCTTCATGTTGAAGCTGTGATGTGACGATCATCATATAGTCGTGACAACTTAACAGTTTATTGCTCGGAAACGATCTTGTAGTTCTTTGATGCGGGCCATTAGGTCTGCGAAATCGAGGGATTGTCCATAGATGAAGCTCTTTCTCATTTCGGTGTAATCGGCTTCGTAACTGGGCATCAATTCTTCCTTTGGCACAATCAGGATGTTGGAGGGCAACTCTTTATCGTAATCCACATAACCTACATGGTAGAACTTGCGTCTATGCTCCACAATCTCATGATATAAAGCGACATCATCCAATGCCTTCTCGCAATAAGGGGTTTGCATTAGTTTTTCCAAATCATAGAAATGGCGTGTCATTCTGCGTGTCCTTGGTTTGTCCTTTTGGAATTCCTCGCACAAGAGGAAGGCTTTTTCGAGAAATGTCCTGGCTGGGCTGACAGTACGGATGGTCTGGACAAAATCAGAATCCACATCTTCGCCCTTGAAAACTTGTTCCACCAACGAAGATATGCGTCTCATCTCATAAGGCTCCGCCATAGACAAAACACTAATCTCAACTTTAACGATCGGAGCAGCGTATGGGTCATTGCTGTCATAGATCGATGGGTAGTGCACATAGAGGACAGACGGATCCTTGTCGTGTGGAACTTGCCGAGGCTCGCCTTTCTCATTCAACACTTCATTATCACCAAGCACGGTTACATCAAGCCCCATTTCCTTCAACTTGTCTTCCAACTCAAATTTGAACTTCCCTAAAAGGAAGTCCTGCCCTTTCTCGCGCAGGTTGTGGATTTGTGTATTGGAAGAACAGTTGGCACATGACAGTTTCATCACCTTCAAGAAGAACTCGCGGTTTAATGCAAGGTCAATGTCTTCACTGAATCGGTCGATGATATCCCAGCCCTTGCTGAGGCTCGTGCCTCCTTTGAACAGAAGGTATTCGCTAACGCTGGTATGAAACAAAGCATAAAGGACGGCGGTCACCCACCAATCCTTTTCAGCAGCAGCTTCATCTATCCGTTTGGCTTGGGTGACCGCATAAACCATGGCCCTTCGCTCATCTATCGAGAAGTCTTTCCATTTACTCATTGTCTTACCCTTTCATATTTCTTTTAATAATCTGCCTCATCCATACGGGAGCTAAAAGCAGGTCGTGTTCTGTAGTTTCCTTTTCCGACGATTCTGCCAGCAGCTTTGCAATTTGCCGTTCGTCTTCTTGTGTGATGTTGTCCTCACCAATGCTGCGCAACGCCTGTACCAGTTCCCTCATCAACTTGCCACGAAAGGCAAAATTCTTTGGTGCACCGTGTTTTAAGGTGACAGTACGGTTGCCAAGCTTCAGCTTCCGGCTTGACCCAGTTGTCAGGAAACTTGTGTTCATGGGGACCTGGGTAGAGAAGCCAAGACGATTTGCAGCGGTGGCTCCCGTCGGGATGATTACAGCTTTGTCCCTTTTGGCTATCTCCGAGACCAAATCAAAGGCAGAAGGATACAAGATGCCAAAGCGGGTTTTTCGAGCTTTGACATAGACCCCTTTGGCGATACGGGTAATAAGCCCTTCCTTCTCAAAGGCGGCCAGCAATTTTGTGACATATTCCACGTCATATTTTGGGAAAGATGATGCGAAGAACACCTCTCCAAACTTTGCGTGGGTTATCTTGCTTCTAATTTTTTCAACTACAGCATTTTGCATATCGTTTTTAACTAAATTTTGGTCGGAATAATTGCAGATTTTTCCGACCGCAAAGATAGTAATAAACCATTATTTGGCAATACTATTATCCGACTAATTGAAAATTGTTGTAGAAAAGGGATAGCAAAAACAAGCAAACTTGTATGGCGGTGATAGATTTTTGATTGAGTTTGATGGATTTTGACTAATTTTGCGGGCATGAAATGGTGGTTTTCCATAGGGATTGTTTTGATGGCGGTGATGGTTGGGTGTAAGCCTCCCACGACCTCACCCCGACCCTCTCCTGAAGGAGAGGGAGTTGCCTCACGGACACTGGAGGGGATTGATAGTTTGATGTGGCGGCAGCCGGATAGTGCTTTGACGGTGATGTTGGAGTTTGCGGTTAGCCCCGAGGCGGATAGTTTGGATGAGTTTAATGGGCACTATTGCCAGGTGCTGGTTGCGGAGTTGCTTTACAAGAACTATAAGCGGCAAAGCAATAGGGATGACGTGCTGAGGGCGGTGGGGTATTTTGATTCTATTGTGGCGGCGGATGGATATAAGGCGGACGGGCGCAAAGTGGACACACGCGGTGCGTCCTTACGGGAACGGAATGTGTTTTTGGATGCGCGGGCGCATTATATTAATGGAGTGGGGTTTTATGAGAAAGGTGATGTGGTTAGGGCTTGCGAGGAATATCTGAATGCTTTGGAAATAATGGAAGAGCATTTTGGTGACAAAGCACAGAAGGGGAAAAACGCTGTGCTTATGTTCTATACTTATAATAGGCTTTTGGAGCTGTTTTCGGCGCAGTTTATGATGGAACCTGCACTTTCTTGCGGTGAAAAGGTCTTGTCATACTGCCAAAACGAGCCTTCTTTGTCTAAGGAGATTCCGAATGCTTATTATCACATCGGGAAACAATATGACAAGATGGGAGAAAAGGAAGTCGCAAGAAAATATTATGGGCAGGCCATTGAAGGGTTATCTGATATTAATAACCTTGTATATCGAGATGTTGTTTCCACGAAAGCACTTTGCGATTATCAGGTAGGGCAGGAGGCAGATGCTTCCATAACAGCAATAAAGAAAATGCTTGACTATGCGAACAGTGAGAAGGAGACGCTAACCCGTTTCTTGACAATAGGAGGAATTTTCACTGTTGAGCGATCCTTTGATTCTGCCATATACTATTTAGAACCTGTTTTTGAAAACAAGGATGATGTGTCTTTACAAATACGTGCTGCGGAATATTTGCTCGTCGATTATGATCATCTTGGAAATAAAGCAAAATCGGATGAATGCATGCGGTTTTTGGCTAACCATAAGAAAACGGATGGAGAAACTAAAGCTTTAGTCTCGAAACTTGAAGCCATGTTCAAGAATTACCAGAATAAAAAGCAGGAGAGACTGGCCGAGATTGGACGAGAAAAGGCTATGAGGAAAGCTTTGGGAATCATTATCCCCATTATTGTTGTCGTATTGGTTGTTTACTTTGTGCTGATATTGAGAAACAAGAAACAACTAAAGAAGCAACAAGAGGAAGCGGACAGGGTGCTTGGTGAGACGGAGCAAGAGCACGAAAAGGAGCTGAAGCTGTGGCAGACAGAGGCGGAAAAGACCTTGGAAGAGACGGTAAAGAAGCACGAGGAAGCTTTGAAGACAAAAGACTCGCAGCATGAACAGGAGATGAAGGCCAAACAGGCTGAGGCTATGCAGCAAATGGAGGCGGCCCAGCGAAGTCATGAGGAAGAACTGAAAAGACAGCAGGCAGAAACCGAGCGTTTGCTGGAGGAAGCCGAACGGAAGCATCAGCAGAAGATGGAGGAGATGATGAAGCGGCATGAAGCTGAATTGAGATTACAGAAAGACCAATCCGAGAAAGAGATAGAACAGACGAGGCAACGGCATGAAGCAGAATTGGAGGCAGAGCGATTGGCATACCAGAAAGAACGGGAAGAGTTGCAGCTAAGTTTGCAACTGAGTAAACGGAATGTGAACGCCTTGCAGGAGGAGCTTGGCCGTAAAAGAACGGATGCAAAAGGACATTATGAAGCGTTTGTGAGGGAACCTGTGTGCGTCAAAATCAATGACGCGGTACGAGATCTGCAAATCACCACGAGGAAACCATATACGAGTTACCGTGTCAATTTTGATGACGAGACGCTTACGCAATTCGGCCAGGTTGTTTCGGCCTATTATGGTGAGGTGAAGCCTGCATTGTTGTGTCTTTATCCGAGCATTGCCCAGGAGGACCTGTTGCTATGCTATTTGTATCTGCTTGGGATGGAAAACAAGCAGATTGCCGTGGTGCGGCAAAGGGAGTATTCCACAGTGCGGAAACAGGCTGGTGAGCTGAAGAGGCGGTTGGGGATTGAAGAGAGTGTTCGGGATTATGTTTTGGGTGTGGCTGGAGTGGAGGAGTTTGTGGAGGAGTAGACTCCCCCGCCGCTGCGCGGCACCCCCCTCTTAGAGGGGGACGACCTCACCCTGGCCCTCTCCTGGATGGAGAGGGAGAAGACTGCCGTTGCACCTTTGGTTAAGATTGTGGCGTTTCTTCGGAGGCTTTTGTTATCAACTTTATTGATTTTTTTTCGTAATTCGTACTGACGTGCTATCGGGTTTACGATGGGAGGGGGCTTAGACTCCATTGACCTCACCCTGGCCCTCTCCTTGGAGGAGAGGGAGATGAGTCCCTTGGCAGACTTCCCCTGGCCCCCTCTTAGAGGGGGAATGCGTGAAAAACGCGGGATTGTGGTTAAAGTTTTGCAAAAAATCTTGTTTTTGTAAGTTATTGATAATCAATAGTTTTACCCCCCCCCTGAGTTTACATCCTGCAAAATTCCTTCGTATTCACGCAAAATTCCCGCACTTTTGCTTGGAGGGTATTATCAGAAAGGACTACTTTCGTGGCAGATTATTCAACTTATTCAAAACCAATTAAAAATTAAAGAGATGAAAAAAGCGACAAAACTCATCCTGATGCTCTGCTTGATCCTTTCGGGAGCATTTTGTTTCGTACACGGCGAAACTGGAACGGAAACGGAAGGAGATGGGATTACTATTGATCTAATAGAAGCGTCAAGTTGTTCGGGTCCTAGCAGGAGTAATTCCATTATTCCAACCATTAATGGCCATGTACTTTCTGTGGCATTTTCAGAGAATATGGGGCAAGTCTCTGTGGAGGTTGCCACGGCTGCTGGAGCCTCGGTGCAATGCCTCTCAGTGCTTACGCCAAACGGCTTGCAAGTTTACATTCCCAATGCCGGGAATTATGTTGTCACCTTTACACTCTCCAATGGGGATGAGTATTCGGGAGAATTTACGGTAACGGATTGATGATCGAAACACAATGACTATGAAAGGGAAGAACAAATTCATCCATTGAGGCCTCCAGAGAGGGGCTATATAAAACAAGGTGCTTGGAGACACTGCTTTTGTGGAAGATTGCCTTATCTCACAAGCACCTGAAGCAAAACGAGAAGACCTGGACGCATAGGACATACGTCCTTGGCGTGTCGTTATACCCGTTTTTGCGTGGCAAAGATAGGGAAATGTTCAATTCAACAAGTAATTCAATACCAAACAAAACAAAACTTCAGCAAAATGAAAAGAGTATTAATCATCATGGCTGTTATCTGCATGGCCTTTTCTGTGAGCGCGCAGAATAAATATGCAGTGCTGATTGCGAGCACTGGAAACGCTCAGGACATTCCTCAGCGAGACCGGTGGAACGCAGAGACATCTTATACCGCACCAGAAGAGTTCTGGAATGACGCATTCATGTTGTGGGAATTGCTTCAAGACAAGGGCTTTAGCAGAGAGAATATCTTCGTCCTCTATGGAGAGGACGGAAGAGACTATGAAGAGAATCCGTGTTACATAGCGCCAAAATCTCCAACAGTTCCTGAAAGTGTGGATGTCACATACGGACCCGCCGACAGCACAACGGTTTATAATGTGTTTCGAAGTATGGCTGGACTCGGGGGACTACAGAGCAATGACATACCCGTGCTAACACCCAATGACTTTCTTTTTGTTTGGACAATAGGACATGGAGGCTATGGCAATAATGAAGGCGAATCTTATTTGATTCTAAAAGACACATACTTTATGTCAGACTCAGAATTTGCCAATTTGGTTAACCAAGTGCCGGCAAATCGTAAAGTATTCTGGATGCAGCAAAACAGTGCTGGAGGATTCATTAATAACCTTTCCTCATCAAATACGGTTTTTATTGGTGCTTCTGAGTGGGGAGAATGGTCGTTTCGTGCAGATGACAAAACTCCTACTGGCTCTTTTGTCGTTGAAAACGACACCTGCTACCATAGCATTGACCATCATGTGAGTTATCATGGTGAGTTTGATTTCCACATGTACTCTGTTATCAATGGAGAATCCCCCAATGGTGATGACAATTATGCGGGCGAATCTTATATGCTAGGAGACAATAACATTAAAGATGGTTTCATTTCCATGCTGGAGGCTTTTGACTGGACTGAGCTTCGAGATTCAAGACCGGAAACCACTGTGTATGATGACCCGGGTAATATTGGGTCCCATGTCTGTTTGGAGTATCCAACTTTGCTATACGGCGGTCCGGTTTGGAATGAAACTTATCGTGGAATCATTGGTGTATCAAGTAACTTTACCGTTTTTAACGGCCAGACAGTTACTTTGACTGGCATTAGTGATGTGACTCTATGCAACAATGCCACTTTTACAGTGGAAGACGGTGGTACATTAATCATTGACGGACAAGTGACATTTCATGGAACAAATGGCAATTCGTTGATTATCAGAGGAGATTTCGTGCAAAGCAATGGTTCTACACTATCTCTACACGACATGACAGTTTATGGTTATGGTACTGAACTTAGCATTTCTAACGCCACTTTCGATAATACAGAACTGTTTTATGACCCAACAAATACTAATTCTATTGCAGCAGCACAAACCATTGGTAAATTGACGGTGACCAACTGTATCTTTAACAATCCGCAAAAAAATGTGGCAATTGATATAAAGAATAGTTTAGAATACAGACTCATGGAAAACACTATTATCTCATCTGGAAGGCATGGTATCAAACTGACCAAATGTGGAAATTCGGCTGTAAGCAGTTTTAGCGGCAGAATTGACAGAAGAATATATGGCAATGATATTTCAGGATGTGCAGGTACGGGTCTCAGGATGTATGCTTCTACAGGTGAGGTGCTCATGAATCAAATCCATGGTAACGGACGTGGTGTTGAATTATTGAACAGATGTAATATCCATCAGTTCAAAGGAAATTGTTCTGCTCTCGATGGAGATGATACGCAGCATATTTATGACAACACTTCTTATGAAATCTATATGACCAGTGCTTGTGACCCATTGCTCACACGTTATAATCTTATTGAGAAATCATCATTTGGAACAACTCCTTACGTTTACTATGATGGGCTTATCGGCTTTGGTGAAGACCCGATAAATCCAAGTGATAGAGGCATTGTCGATTTCAGTTTGAATGCTTGGGGTGATCCTCATATCTTCAATCCGAATTTGCATTTGTATAGCAATGTATCGACGACCTCTATCGTGTATGGCCCGCAATGGATAATGGGTGATTGCAGTGATGGATTGACAGCAGACCAAAACCTTATTTACCAGGCAGATTCGCTCTGCGATGAAGAGGAATACTCAGCTGCAAAAGCCCTTTATATGCAGGTAGTGGAGGATTATCCTAATACAACCAGTGCCGAAATTGCCCTTAAGACTTTGCTGCCATTGGAAACTTTGGTTGATGATGACTATGCCGCCCTAAAGGTTTTCTACTTGTCTGATACGGTTATTGCATCGGATGAGGCACTTAGTCATTTGGCTTCTGCCTTGGCCAATCGTTGCGACGAAGTTTTGGGCAATTACCATGATGCCATCGCATGGTATGAGGGTGTGATTACCAACCCCGAAACGAGTTTTGCCGACAGCATTTTTGCTGCAGCTGGTTTGGGGGAATTGTATTTGTTCATGGGAGAGATTGGAGAAAAAGGGGTAGGTAAACTATCACAATTTATTCCTAAATCATATAAATCATACATATTTAGTATGGAAGAAGCACTTTCTTTGTTGCCGAAATATGACAGAGATGACCCTTGGCCAAACACAAATTTCCCATTTTGGATTGAAGAGGTTACAAAACAGCCCGATGGCTATGTTATTGATGGTAATGGCAACGTAGAAATCTCCACTCCAGAAGGCTTAGCTTGGTTGCCAAGTGTGGTGAATGGTTTGAATGGTTGTAATGCTGATGACTTTAATGGACGTATAGTGAGGTTGACAGCCGACCTCGACCTTGATGCCGTGGCGCAACTGCGTTTTACTCCAATAGGCAACCGCGAGCATCCTTTTAAAGGTGTTTTTGACGGAGGTGGCCATACTATTGATGGGCTGTATATCAGTTATAATTATTCTTACGATCATTCTTTCCCAACATTTGATTGCGCCTTGTTTGGTTGCCTTTATCATGGAACAGTAAAGGATGTTGTGCTTAATTCAGGCGTTGTTGATTGTGGACATAGCCAATACGATGAAGTTTTTTATACTGGATGTTTGGTGGGTGTCTCCGATTCACTTTCTGTAGTGGACGGATGCGTTGTGAAGATGAGGATGGGGTCTCGTGGCGATGATAACAATGGCGGCATTGTTGGGTTGAACCGAAATTCCATTATCAGAAACTGCACCTATTGCTATGGTGACAATTCCCTTTGTTGGAATGAAGGAGGCGGTATTGTTTATAGAAATCTTTCGGAAGGTGGTTATGCTGATGCTGAAGTGAGCAATTGTTTCTTCTATGGTTGTATTGTTGACCCAATAGGAGGAGGTGACGTGTTTGGAGGAATTGTTGGAATCAATGAGACTAATGGTACAGAAAATCAAGCCGTGGTAAACAATTGTTTTGCAGAAATTATTTCAGTATTAAGAGCAAATCACGGAGGTTCGATAGCAGGACGCAACTTAAATGAAAGCCGTGTGGAGAATTGTTATGGGCATATATGGAACAACTATGAGAGCGTGGGCTTGTTTGGGGATAATGAAGGAATAGCTGAGCAATGCTCGGAGTTTTTGCCCACGGGTTCCTGCATACTCAATGAACCTGTACAAGTCGGCGACAAAGATGCTGTCACTATGTTAGATGCCCTCAACTCATGGGTTGAGATGCAAGAAGATGCCAGCCTCTACAAGACTTGGGAAGTCAACGAGAACTATAGTATTCCTATGTTTGCTGACGGTATTACAGCGGTGAATGAACCAGAAAGTGTTGTAGAAGTGCTATTCGTTTATCCCAATCCTGCCACAGGTCTTATCTACATAGAGGGTGTGGAAGTTGCAGAAGTGCAATTGTTCAATACCCTTGGCCAGAAGGTTAAGACCGTACTGGGTAATAACGAAGTCAATGTAGATGACTTGCCGCAAGGCATGTATTTGTTACGTATTATGGCTGCTGACGGAACGAGTCGCGTGGCTCGTGTGGCGGTGAGCAGATAGGAGGATGGATGTCTTGGCTTTGGTGGGCTGGCGGCAGATAATAAGACTTGCTTGCTGGCCCGCTGGGCTGAGACTTGAATAGGACTTATAGGACAAATAGGACTGATAAGTATAACGAACATTCAATGTCAATTTAACTGATTTACAAACAAATTAAAAGTAAAAGGAGAATCAAAAGATGAAAAGATTTCCAAGAACTTTGGGTGCGGCGATGATTATTGCTGCAACGGGTGCGGCCATTATGGTTGGCTGCAAAAAAGAAGAGAGCGCACAAATGAAGGATGGTGTTGCTCAGACGGAACAAAACATGTCACCCGAGGAACAGAAAGTGCTCGATTTCCTTGCAGATTATGACGCAATGAAACAAGGTATAAAGGCAGATGGTGAGGCTGTTACTCCAGAACAGCTACTGTATCTGTGCGAAACCTCAGTAAACTATTGTTATGGTTTCACACAGGACCACCTGACTGACGTGCGTATGGATACCATACATGTTGCTATGCCGAAAACTGATGCTTTAGGCAATATTGCCTATAATGATCAATTGGCCACTTATGGTGAGATTATATCTGCCATACGCGAAACCTACAAGTCCATCAATATGGAGAACAAGACCCTTAAGTTTGTTGTGATGAGTCTTAACAATAAAGCTAAAGACGGCGATAATGATATCACCATTGTGATGAACACTGGAAGAAATACTGATGGAATTGATCCACAAGGGCCTTTCAATGTTGATGAATGTTATCTATGGGGTATCATGGGTAATCTTGAATCAACCAATACAGCCGTTAGGCAGGAATACTTAAAAGTATTGGATTATGATTACCAAATGATGTATTACTACACTCCTTGTCCCACATGTACTACATGGATTGATAACATTTCTGACACAACATACTATGGCTATTTAGAAAACAATGATTCTCTATTTTATGCTACTGGGTTAACACTGGAAGAAGTTCTCAATTACCAGTTGTGTTATGACGATTTGAATAGAGAATACTTTTTTATTGTTAAACGAGGCCATTGGGGACAACCTACAAACTTGTATAATGTAGACTGGTATTACTATACAAATGTATTTTCTAATGGTGCTCCCATAGGCCATGATTTGTTCTCAATTTGGCATTATTTTACAGTTTTCCGCTGCACACGTCATTGGAGGCACGGTGATGCCCCATACCCCATTCCAATTGATGAGGAGCAAGAACGATAAATGTGTAATTACAGCAAGAGAACGGCTTTTGGGTCGTCTCTTGCTTTATTCTTATTTATCATGAAGAATATGCTTCTAATTATTGCGTGGTTATTCTTGCAAATACCATTTTGTTTGCAAGCGCAGGAACCTCAAAGATTTTTTGAACGCCATTACATTGATGACCTCATTTTCATGAATGAGAACGATTTGCTTGTTCTTGGAGCCGACGAAGCGGCAGATGTTGCTCTTTACAAGGTGGATGAAAACGGAGAACTGATCAATATGGTTGTTCTTCCGAGCATTCAAGACAACAACAGTTTAAGGCATTTGGCACGTTTCCATGACGGTTCGGTCGGACTCCTCGTTACAAAATACTCCGACAACAACTTCCAGCTGCAGAAAATGACAGTTCACGATGATTTGTCTGTTGATACGCTTGATTTCAATTGGGATGGTCATGATTTCTACAGATTCATTGCTGGAGGTGAACAATGGGTTGAGGATGCTTTGGGCAATTATTATTACTCTTATTATGTTGATACCCTGTGGACAAGCGGCCATCATGGATTAAGGATATTGAAGTTTGACGGAAACGGTGTGTTGCTGACAGAAAGGCTTCTCGACGACACTGAGCCTTCTTCAAGCGGCTGTTATATGTTCCCGACGCCCGACATGATGGGATGCCGACTTGTTTTGAGGGGAAATCAGTATTATAATTGCTATACCTTGGATGGCGAACTCAATACCATAGCCGTAAAAGAGAATATCGACCAATTGTCTTATCCTTTGCAATGTGGCTGGCAAGCTTGTTTTTGCATGAATCCATACAACGGCAGGACTTATACTATCAATATGGAGGTTGAGGTTATACCAGATCCTAACAATCCCAACGGTTCTCCCCTCGTTGTTCACAACCAAGATGTCTTAATGGGCATGTTTGATGCCGAAAACTTTGAGCAATTGGCCTACACTTGGGGTATCACTTCCGAAACACCTTGTACTCCAGGCGAACCAAACTCCATTGATTTTGGCGAAAATGGCGATGTTTATATGGCAAGCGGCATGGACAAGCCAGACAACTGGTTCTTTTCAAAAAGTCTTTATATTGTTCATTTGGACGAAGACCTCAACAAACTTCAAGAGATTTATTATAGTGAAGACAATGCCGAACTGATGTATTTTGGTGGATTGTGTGTTGGTTCCAAAGGAGATGTCTTTGTCAAATGCCAAGTCAAAAAGTCGAATATGACAAATACGACAGGTGCCATCTTCAAAGTACCCAAGGAAGCCTTCGACGGCATCGACGAAGCCCATGATGCAGGTTTTGCTATGGCAGTTGCTTATCCTAATCCAGGGAAGGATGTGCTGAATATCAGGACGGGATTGAAGGATGCGTGGGTGGAGGTGTATGATATGAATGGGAGGCTTGTTCACAATCAAGAAATCACCGACAACATCACTTCGATAAATGCCGGAAACTGGTCTTCGGGGGCTTATGTTTGGAAGGTGATAGCTAGCACCTCGACAGGATCAGTGATCGAAGCGGAGAGTGGGAAGTGGATAAAGGAATAACCTCATACTTTCATTCAGAATGAAGCATTGAATAAGACCAAAGATGATTCTTTGATTAAACACAAGATAACAAATTAACTGATTTACAAACAAACTAAAAGTAAAAGGAGAATTTAAAATGAAAAGATTTACGAAGACTTTGGTTGCGGCAATGATTATTGCTGCAACGGGTATGGCCATTATGGTTGGCTGCAAGAAAGAACAAGATGCCAAGTTGTCCGATAACGGACAAATTGAGCAAAGCGACAAGAGTGCCGAGGCTGCTATTGCACGCATCACTGACTTCAAAAAGCAGGTGGACATGAGAAAAGCACAACCTGGCATGAAGAGTGCAGAAACAATGAGTATTAGCGATGCCGTGGATGACATTGTTGAGCTCTTCAATGCTGTTTATGCACAACCCGAGAATTTCTATGTTCAAATGGTGAGAAACAGTTTTATCATCAATCTTCCACTGACAACAGATGGAAAAGTTCTTGTGGACGATGTGGTTTCGGCTTACAACCAAACCATTGTATCGGCACGTCAAGCTTACATCAATGATGGCATCAATGATGACAAGGGTTATGTGGGATTAACAGTCCAATTGGGCAATATTACAGAAACTGCAGCCGAGTTGGTGTTTTTCAGCACTTCAGGGCAAAGCGGAGACTACACTACTCCTCCCCAAGGTCCTAATGGCCCGTTTGACGAGGATGATGATTGGCTCTTCATGGCGCCCATGGGGAAATGTGATGGAACGCAGCAGGGCTCGGGTGCCGACAAACAGATTGAACTAATGATTTATTCCATCTGTTATGATTGGGGACGCGATCCTGTCACGGGACAGTTGTATTACTACTATGATGATACAGTATTTGACTTCCATGGGAATGAATACCCACAGTATTTATTCTATAGAGATGACATTACAGACAAGTGCATTGAAGATGATGAGATGAATTCGCTCTTTTATAGTACAAAACACTTCCTGGAATATGATGGACCAGCTAGTAAAGGCCTACCAGTAACAGGAAGTAATCGTTATCATTTAAGGTATGACTATTCCATTGAGGGCAATCCGACTTATCCTATTGATGACTATCTTATGCATAGAATCCATCATGCCCATTATGCTCGTCGCACTTTGTATCCATCGGTAACGATTAAGCATGATGATTTGCTTAATGATTAATTTCTGCAAAAAAACGCATGAAAAATCACTTGTTAACAACCTTGTTCGTGGCCATCGCTATTTCAGCGATGGCCCAGCAATGGGAGCTTGATTTCGGCGACCCGACAGACATCAATCAACACTCGCGCATTAACGCTGGCGTAATTGATGCCAACGGTGATGCTGTATTGGTCGGTAGGTTTGGTCGCCGCCGAGACTGGAATACGCAACTTATTAAGGTTCATCCAGACGGCAGTTATGAAAGACATGTCAACGAGGACTTGCCAAAAATGCTGTTTTTCTATGATGTCGTACAACTGAAGAATGGAAACTATTTCATGGTTGGCACTTCAAGGTATGACACAACCATGCTTATTTATGGCGGAGAAGAAGTATGGGCTGTTGTCCTCAACAACAACCTTGACATCGTTAGTTCACACGTTTATTCACAAGATACTTTAAACAAAATTGCTGCACCTTGCTTGTTTCTTGAAGATGACGGAACCATTATGGCCTGTGGAGAGTTTTACATAAAGCGTTATGGTTCATACGGCTATCATTTCCCATACATGTACCGTTTTGATGAGGATGGTGACACTTTGTCCTGTCGCTTCGCCTTACCACAGGAATTCAACGGTAATGATCCCGATTTCAGGATGAACACTTTTCTGTGCCACAAGATTTTCAGAAACCCTGGAGGAGATGGTTATATGTTCCTTTGCAATCATGGCGGAGGCATTGGAACGGCTTTCTATGATGATGACTTTCAATTGAAGAAAGCATATCGATACGGAACTGCCACGTATATCTTTGCCGAAGGTAACATGGGCTATTCCGATTATCTTCTTTCTGACAACAGCATTTTATTGTTTGGTACAAGGTTTAATTGTGATGATATAGACACCTATCATCTGTGCCTTGCCGATCTTGATTTAGGCGGAAACAAGGAACGTGACAATGGTAAAGTAAACCGTTTTGTCACCAATTTTCATCACAAGGAAAACAGGAAAGAGGAACAATGCATGGGTAAAAGCATGGCTACGGTGAATGACACTACGATGTATGGTTGTTATTACACTTGGTATGAGCTTGGAGGCGACATGCAAACAGGTCTGTGTCTTTTTGATCGAGACATGGAAATCCTTGGCGGTCGTTTTTTTGATGAAGCGGAATATCTTAACTACGGTGCCATGTTTGTTCTGCCATACAATGACGGAGGCTGCCTCTTGGTTATGGACGGCGGGGCTCAGATGTTGAGTCCTTATTGTGCAAGTAAGGTCATGAAACTGACCCGAGAGGAAATGAACCCGATACCCACTGCGGTCAAGGAAATGCCTTTGGCTGAGATGCAAGGCAAGGCATACCCCAACCCAGCGAGGGAAGAGCTGAACATCGAAATCAGCGGCTTGGCGAGTCTTGAAGGCTGCCGTATCAGCATCACGGATGCCCTTGGTCGCCTTTGCTTGGATAGGTTTATCCGTGGCGAGGGGAATGTGCTTACTTTGGGCGTTTCGGGGCTTAAAGCTGGGGTGTATGTTTATAGGGTGTATGGTGAGGATGGAGAATTGATTGGGGGGAGGTTTGTGAAGGAATAGGGGTTTTTCGGTATGCGTGCTAACGGGATTTCGTGCTAACGATGGTGTTTTTATTGGATGAAGGGGCTTGTAGAACTGTTTTGTTTTTTTGACCTATTTTTGGAAAGTGAGGGTGAAGCAAAATCAGGAAGAGATATGGGAATTGGTTTGATCGGCAGAAAAATGGATAATAATAAAAGAAATCAGTATGTTTATGAAATTGTTGTATATTTGAGGCGCATTTTTTAAAAAGATATGAATAAGATGTTTAATAAAATAATGAAAAGTAAAAATGAGTAATAATAATCCAATTGTACTAATAGAGGATGGAATAACATTTTCTCCGTTCTATTTCTATACGGTGTTTTTGGAGAAAATGATTTCTTGCTTTGATGATTCAAAGGACAAGAAGCCTATAATTTCCTATAAATTGACGGCGGATAACGATCCAGTTATGGGAAGATATAGGATAGACCCTATTTCCATACCTCTTTTGTTGAGTTTAACACAACAGCTGAAAAGGAATCAGAATGCGGCAATTAAGTTGGAATTGTCTAATTATCCAGCGAATTTAAAACTATTGGAGTTTTTGTACCGTTCAGATTTCTTTTATGTTGCTGGACAAAACAAAAATCCATTGTTTCCTATGGGGAAGGATTTAATGTCGTTTGACGAGCGTTTTATTGGCGGTTTTTCGAATGGCAGTATCAGACCTGAACACAAAATCAGGTGCTATTCCAGAAACGATTTACCATCTTTCTTACAGGCTATTCTTTTTCATGATTCTAGTAATGATGATGAGAATGATAAGATGAGTGCAGATTCAAAGCGAGATTATTTTGTTGAGCACTACAATTTTAAGGTAGGTGAGCATTTTGAGGTTCTTTTGCAAGAATCGACCAGCGAGTTTGCTTCTATATATGTCGATATTCTTTCAGAGCTTATCGCTAATGGTATCATACATTCTGGAACAGACGTGTTCGCTTTGATGTTTTCAGACAAATACTCCATCAAGTTTTCAATTTCTGATAATGGGATGGGATTGTTTAATTCCTTGGATAAGAAAGATAACAGTGAGTATAATGAGTATTACAAAAAGTTTGAGCTTTATGAAAAGCTTTTTGATAAGACAGGTTGGACTAAGAATACCCTAACTAATTCA
>Ga0265298_10003353_pt1 | contig 21254 bp, 21 predicted proteins | sample AusTroGonzalo_MG_3_FD_193486 | JGI IMG/M metagenome (GOLD analysis project Ga0265298, IMG submission 193486) | Bovine rumen microbial communities from tropical cattle in Woodstock, Queensland, Australia - Gonzalo_01 | ecosystem: Host-associated > Mammals > Digestive system > Stomach > Rumen ...
AGGACGCTAGTCACCGCGTACCCGATCAGTATCGCCCACAAGAGTTTGTCGGAAAGGAGAATCTTTTCGGGGCGTCCCGTATCCTGGTTGTTGCGCGAAAGCCAGATGTAGCGGAGAATCCCCAACGCCACGAAAATGCCGGTGACCCACAGATAGGGGAAGGCGCGGCCCATCTTGCTGCGCACGGTGTAGGTGAAGTACTCGCCCACCGAAAGCGCCCCGGTGATCCAGATGCCGGCGATCGTCGTCTTGAGATGGTACTTCTTGAGGACGGGACGGCTCTGGGCTGCCGTTTCCAGTTCGTGTTTGCGCTTGCAAAGCGCGAGGAACAGCGAAAGCGTGAATGTGCAGACGAGGAGCCAAGGCGAGATGTAGGCGGTGATGATGGCCGCCCCGGCCACTGCGCGCAAAACGAATCCGGCCGAAAGCGTCACCGCGTCCACATAGGGCACCCGCTTCAGAAAGCCGGTGTAGAGACACTGCATGACCGTATAGGCGAGCACGGTGGCGAAGGCGAGCGTGCGCGAAGGCGAAATGATGACCACCAAAGCGGGATAGGCGAAGCCGGTCGCGAACAGCACGAGCGCCACGCGGATGGCCACGATCCGGTCCACCAGCCCCGCCGCCACCGGACGATGCCGCTTCACCGGATGGAGCCGGTCGGACTCGTAGTCGGAAACGTCGTTGAGGAGATAGAACGCCGACGAAATGAGACTGAACGCACCCGCCATCGCGAACGCCAGCAAAAACGACTCCCACCCGCGCACGATGTCGCGTTGGGAAGAGTCGGCCACCGAGAAGAACCACGCCAGCATGACGACGCCGTTCTTGGTCCACTGGTCGGTCCGGAGCGTCCGGCACCAAAGACGGATCAGTTTTCGTGCGTACGCCACCTGATTATCCCCCACAATAGCGAATGGTCGGTATGCATCGGGCAGGACTCGAACTCGTAGAAAGTCCAGAACTTCGCCCAGTTGCGGTCGATCTGCGGCACCCAACGGATGGGCATCAGGGAAAGGACGCTGCCGTGCGTCATGCCGTCGTCGGTCTCTTCATGCTCGTAGAACGGCCAGACGCGGAGGTAACTGCCGTCCTTCCGGCTCGCCCAAAACGGGAATACGCGCGTCTCGGTGTCGTAGAGTTCCACTAGCTTGTAGCCGAAGCGTGTCGTGCGCGATTCCACCTGCCCATCCGAATAGCGCTTGTCGGCCACGCTCTCCCAGAGCGGGAAGATGCTGGTGCGGTCGCGTTTGGTGCCGCGCTCCCACTCGACGATGGGCCAGGGCAGACGCCACCTCTTGACGTGCGGCGTTTCCGCGTAGCCGAAGAAAGGAGGAATGAACATCGTCTGGCTTTCGCGTTCGCGCTCCACGCTGCCGTAGAGCGGCCACACCCACCAGCTGTACCCGGCGCCGGAAGTGTCGCGGTCGGACCGGTAGTTCGCCCAGGTGACGATCGGCCAAAGCGTGTAGCGGTGATCGCTTTCGCGCTGATGCCCCACGCCGTAGAGCGGCCACACGCCCCAGCTGCCGTCATCCCGCCAGTGGAAGAAAGGAAAGAGCACCACATTGGAGGTCATCCACCGGTCTTCGCTGGGACGCGGCATCTTGTAGCGCATCCAGAAGGGCCACAGCGCGAAGTCGAGGTCGTAGACGAGGAGGAAATGCGGATGGTGGCCGTAAAGCGGGAAGAGCCCCCAATACGTCTCGCCCTCGCGCGTCTCGCCGTTGAACCAAAGCGGCATGAGGTCGAATTGACTGTCTTCGCCCGTATCCTGGTAATGGATGAACCACAGCGCGCGCCACCACGTTTCGTGCTTGGTGAAGAGCGGCCACACGATGTCGGTGACGTCCCCTTCCTGCGCGTAAAGGGGACGCAAGGCGTAGTAGCCGTCATCGGGCCGCTGCTCGTAGAACGGCCCGACCTGGAACGACAGCGCCAACAGGATACTACCGAGCATTCCTCCGCAGTTCCTCGTATTCGCCCAGTTCGTAGGCGCCCAGTTCCGACTTGCGCGACTCCACCCGACGCAATGTGGTCCGTCCGGCCTGCTTGTTGCCGCCAAGGATCTGCACGCGGGCGAGCGACATCACCATGCGGATATCCTCTTCCTTGCCGTCCACCTTGGAAAGTTCGCACGCCTTCTGCACGTTCGCTTCCGCCTCCTTGAGGTCGCCGCCCTTGTCCATCAGGATCGACCCGAGCGTCTCGTAGGCCACATACAGCTTGGGCTCGGTCTTGACGGCCTTGCGCGCATACTGCTCGGCCTCGTCGTAGCGCTTCTGCCGCCTCAGCACTTCCGCGAGATCGTTCATGGCCAGCACCACCGGACGCTCGTGGTCGGCCGAACGCTTGAGGTAGAGCTCGGCCTGCACGTATTCGTTCTTGCGGAGCGCGAGCGCACCCATCACGTAGTTCGCCAAAGGACTCTTGCGGTCGCGCGACAGGATCTCCCTCGCATGGCGTTCGGCCGATTCCGCATCGTCGAGACTGATATCGAGTCCCAGCACCAGGTCCTGGGTGGCCTGGATGTCGGGTCGCGCCTTGCCCGCCACCACGAACGCGTCGCGCGCCGCCCTTCTCGCCTCCGCGCCCTTGCGCATCAGCAAAAAGGCCTTGGTGGTCTGCACGTAATAGTCGTTCACGTTCGTCGTGTTCTTTTCCATCTGCGGCAGGATCACGTCCTCGAGTTCCTTGTCGAACACCGCCTTGGCCTTGGGATCCTTCTCCGCGTCGCTCTGCTGCATGGTTACTGCCGCCATCAGCGACCACGCCCTCAAGTCGGTGCTGTCGCTGTCGGTCAGCTTGCGGAGAATGTCTTTCGCGTCGGCGAGCTCGCCCCGCATGAGGTGCACCATCGCCAGCTCCACCTGCCATTCCTTGCCGTGTCCGCCCAGTTCCGTGGCCTTTTCGAGATACTTGAGCGCCTCGTCGCTCTTGCCCTCCAGGAGCGAGAGCCTCATCATGCCGATCAAGGCGTCATGGTCGTACTCGTCCTTGTCGAGCACGTACTCGTAGACCTTGCGGCTCTTGGCGCGCTCGTCCTCGCTGGCGTAGAGCGCGGCCATCATGTTGAGCAGCACCGTCTTGCGGTCGGTCGTGACGAAATCGATGGCGCGCCGGATCTGGCTCAACGCCTCGCCGGGACGTCCGCTCCGCGCCCAGGTGAATCCCAGCCGGATGAAAATCTCGGGACTGCGGATATAGCCGTAATAGTTGGCGAGCGACCACAGCCGGTAGCGGCGGGCGCTGTCTTCCACCACGATTTTAAGCTTGCGCTCGTAGTCCGCCCGGTTCTTGACCGCCTGCGGCACTTTCTGGCGCGCCATCTCGAAGAGATTGAAGAGCGCGCAGATGTTGTCGGCATCGATTTCCGCCAGCACCTGGCTGTAGGTGTCGAACGCCTCGTCGTTCCTGCCCCGGTCCTGCAGCCACACGCCCCGGTCGTTCGCCACGAACCCGAGATGGCGCCGCAGTTCGAGCCGCATCCGGTCGGCCGGATTCTTGGCTTTGCGGATTGCCATGCTGCCCCAGCCGGACTTCACCTGCACCATTTCCAGCATTGCCGCGCGCTTCTCCCGGATATCGGCCTCGTCGCGCTCTTGGGCGCCCAGAGTGAAGAAACAGGTTTCGGGCACCGGCGTCTTATCGGCCGCGTACCACAAGTCGGGCGCGCCCCAGATGGCGGTCTTGGCCGCTTCGACGGGATCGGCCGCGAACCAGTCCTGCACGAACGGCAACACGCCGAGATCGAGCGACATCGCCAGCTCCTCGCACTTGTCGCCGCCCAGCTTTTCCGCACGCACCATATCCTGCAAACGCTTGAGGTAATCCTTGTCCAGATCGCGATTGAGCGCGATCAGGCGGATCTTGCCTTCGAGACCCGACTTTTTCAGCATGATCTTCAGGTGGCTATCCAGCACCCCGTCCGTGATCAGCCAACGCTTATCGCCCAAATCGGAAATGATCGCCCCGGCCATCCGGTCGGCGAACTCGCCCCGCCTGCCGTCGAAGATGAAGAGGTTGAAAAGAAGCGTAAATGCATACACTCCCGCAAGCACGCTGCCGGCCACGATGCCGAACATCCGCCCCTTGAGCGCCACCGGCTTGTCGTCGCGCGACTCGTTGATGCGCACCCTCGCCCGCGTGAGGACGAACCAGTACGCCGCCAGATATCCGCTCGTGAACGCGGCGAACGCGCTGGCCGCCACCGGGAGCACTCCCGCGTCGTACATGAGGCTGCCCGCGCTCGCCGGAGTGGCGATGGCCAGGATCGACGCCACGCTCATGCCGATATGGAAGATCCACTGCATCCAGCCCGGTTCGTTGTTGAACGCCACGTTGCAGGAAAGGAGCGACACCAGAAACGGCACGGTGGAGATGAAGAGTACGCTGATCCAGATCCACACCGGACCGTCCGTCCAGCTCCGGACGCTTTTGGCCAGCGCATCGAGCGTGGCCGGCACGCTACCGGCAGCCCCCGCCATGACGAAGAACGCCACCAGCCCCACCAGGAGCAGAATGGCCATTTCCCAACCGGCTTTCTTGCGGTGCTTGGGATGTTTCTTCCAGATGGCGATCGCCACCACCGGCAGCATCGCGAGGAAAAGGAACGAGTCCGCCATACCCAGCCCCCACATGACGGCGAAGAGCAGCCAAACGCCGACATTGAGCGCCGCGTTGCGCGTACGCCATCCGAGCACGAGCAGCGCCGCCATCATCCAGCAGATCTGGAAAAGACGCGGCTCGGCATGGGTGGCCGCGCTCCGGACGGCCGGAGTGAGCAGGAACACGAGCGCAGCCGTCACGCCCGCCAGCATGCTGGCCGAAGTCCGGAAGCCAGACATGTTCTCGCCGTTCATCTGCCCGCGCAGGAAACGCGCGGACAGGAGATACATCATCGCCACCGACAAGAGCCCGCAAACGGGGGCGATGGCATTGCCGCCCCCCAGCATCCGCGCAAAGGCGGACATGAGGGGATAAGGGGTGGTGGCTGCAGGTTCGAGCCCCTGCCAAATGCAGATCAGCTTGGCGCTTTCGCCGGGAAAGGCGAAGTCGGCGCACGAGGCTCCGTAGAGGACTGCCGCCACCAGTGCCAGCCCGGCGGCGATGATATAATCTAGCTTTTTCACACTTTCTCCAGCGCCTGTTTGAGGTCAGCGATGATGTCTTCGGGGTCTTCCAGCCCGATCGAAAGCCGGATGAGGTCCGGTGGAATGCCGGCCGCCTTCAGCTGTTCGTCGGTCAGCTGGCGGTGCGTATGGCTCGCGGGGTGCAGCACGCACGTCCACGCGTCGGCCACATGGGTGACGATGCCGATGAGCTTGAGCGCGTCCATGAATTCGATGGACTTCTCCCGCCCGCCCTTGATGCCGAACGTCATCACGCCGCAAGGCGAATTGCCGTCGAACTGCTTCTTGAGCAGCGCATGGTACTTGCTGTCGGGCAGTCCCGCGAAGTTCACCCACGCCACCTTCTTCTGCCGCTTGAGCCACTTGGCGATCTTGAGCGCGCTTTCGGCGTGGCGACGGATCCGGAGGTGGAGCGACTCCAGCCCCAGATTCACCAGGAACGCGTTGAACGGCGAAGGAATGGACCCGAAATCGCGCATCAGGTGCGCCGTGCACTTGACGATATACGCCATCTTGCCGAACGCCTTGGTGTAGCTGAGCCCGTGATAGCTCTCGTCCGGCTCCACCAGACCCGGGAACTTGTCGGCGTGCGCCTCCCAGTCGAAGTTGCCGCTGTCCACCACGCAGCCGCCCACCTGGCTGGAATGGCCATCGATGTACTTGGTGGTGGCGTGCACCACGATGTCCGCGCCGTGTTCGAAGGGACGGCAGAGGATCGGGGTGGGGAACGTGTTGTCCACGATCAGGGGCACTCCGTTCTTGTGCGCGATCTTGGCGAACTTCGCGATGTCCAGCACGCAACCGGAAGGATTGCTCACCGTTTCGCCGAAAACCGCCTTGGTGTTGGGCCGGAACGCCTTCTGTATCGTCTTCGCGTCGGCATCGGGATCCACGAAGGTGACGTCGATGCCGAGCTTGCGCAGACTTACGTTGAAGAGGTTGAACGTGCCCCCGTAGATCTGCGCCGAGCTCACCACATGGTCGCCCGCGTTGCACAGGTTGAGGAGCGAAAACGTGCTCGCCGCCTGGCCCGAACTCGTGAGGATCGCCGCGACGCCGCCTTCCAAAGCCGCGATCTTCTTGGCCACTGCGTCATTGGTGGGATTGGCCAACCTCGTATAGAAATAACCCGAAGCCTTGAGGTCGAAAAGATCGGCCATGTGCTGAGTCGTATCGTACTTGAAAGTCGTGGTCTGGACAATCGGAACCTGGCGCGGTTCCCCGCACTTCGGCTGCCAGCCACCCTGCACGCATAGAGTATCTATTTTCATATTATAGTATTATATCATATTTTGGCGGAAAAGTCAACACAAAGGGCGGGGAATCGCTCCCCGCCCTTCGGTACGTTCGGCTTTAAGCCCGGTCCTTAGCGGACCTTCTTGTAGCCGTATACCGCCTTGGGTCCGAGCTCTTCCTCGATGCGGAGGAGCTGGTTGTACTTGGCGATACGGTCGGTGCGGCTCATCGAACCGGTCTTGATCTGTCCGGAGTTGGTCGCGACCGCGATATCGGCGATCGTGGCATCCTCGGTTTCGCCCGAGCGGTGCGAAGTGACCGACGTGTAGCCGGCGCGATGGGCCATCTCGATGGCGTCCAGAGTCTCGCTGAGCGAGCCGATCTGGTTCACCTTGATGAGGATGGAGTTCGCCGCGCCCAGCTTGATGCCCTTCTCGAGGTACTTCACGTTCGTCACGAACAGGTCGTCGCCCACGAGCTGGCACTTGTCGCCGATGGCCTTGGTGAGCGCCACCCAGCCGTCCCAGTCGCCTTCGGCCATGCCGTCTTCGATAGAGTCGATCGGGTACTTCTTCACGAGACCTTCGAGGTACTTGACCTGCTCGTCGCTCGTGAGCTTCTTGCCCTTCTTGCCTTCCTTCCAGGTGTAGTCGTAGACGCCATCCTTGAAAAATTCGGAAGAAGCGCAGTCCATCGCGATCGTCACGTCCTTGCCCGGCTTGTAGCCCGCCTTCTTGATGGCGGCGATGATGCAGTCGAGCGCGTCCTCGATGGAGTCCAGAGCCGGCGCGAAACCGCCTTCGTCGCCCACCGCAGTGGAGAGGTTGCGGGCCTTCAGCACCTTCTTGAGGTTGTGGAACACCTCGGCGCCGCAGCGCAGACCTTCCTTGAACGTCTTGGCGCCCACCGGACGGATCATGAATTCCTGGAACGCGATCGGCGCGTCGGAGTGCGCACCGCCATTGATGATGTTCATCATCGGAACGGGCAGCGTGTACGTGTTGGTGCCGCCGATGTAGCGGTAGAGCGGCATGCCGAGCGCGTTGGCCGCAGCCTTGGCCACCGCCAGCGAAACGCCCAGAATCGCATTGGCGCCGAGCTTGGACTTGGTAGGCGTGCCGTCAAGCTTGAGCATGAGCTGGTCGATGCCGCGCTGATCGCAGGCGCACTTGCCCACGAGCTTGGGGGCGATGACCTTGTTCACGTTGTCCACCGCCTTCTGGACGCCCTTGCCGAGATAGCGCTTGGGATCGCCGTCGCGAAGCTCCAGCGCCTCGTTGACGCCGGTGGAAGCGCCCGAGGGAACCGCCGCCCGACCGAGCGTGCCGTCCTCCAGCACCACATCCACTTCAACGGTAGGATTGCCGCGGGAATCGATGATCTCGCGAGCCTTTACTGCAGTAATCTTCATGTTGGTTTGTTCCTTCTGTTGTGAAAATTGAAACTGTTAGGTGATATTATATCATATTCCGGACGGTTTTGTCAATGGTTATCTGCGATATCTGTGCGTGGATTCGCCTTTCACCAGCACGTCCTCGCGCTCGCCCAGAATGCCGATTTCCCTGATTCCGGGCGTATCCACCACCATCGAACCGTCCGGCAGCATGATGAGTTCGCGCGACGTGGTGGTATGGCGTCCCTTGCCGCTCCACTCCTGGATTTCCTGCACCGCCTGCCACTCTTCGCCCGCGAGCGCGTTGACGAGCGAAGACTTGCCCACGCCGGAACTCCCGATCAAAGCCGCAGTGACGCGCGGCTTCAGGAGCGCGCGCACTTCGTCGAGTCCCCGCCCCGTATACGCGGAAATGCGGATCGTGCGCACCGGCACCTCGAGCTCGCGATCCCCCAAGTCGCACTTGGTGAGCACCAGCACCGCCTCCGCCCGGCCCATGTCTTCCGCCAGCGTCATATACCGTTCGAGACGCGGCAGCGAAAAATTCTCGGTGACGCTCATCATGATGAAGAGATAGTCGAAATTGACGGCGAGCGTCTGTGCCGTCCTGCGCGCGGTAGGGTCTTTGCGCTCGAACTTCGAAAAGCGCGGCAGCACCCGGGAGATCATGCTTTCGCCTTGCGCGTTGTGGACGAACTCCACGAAGTCGCCCGTGATCGGCTTGAGCGCATCCTCGCCCCGGAACGCGCTCTTTTTCTTGCGGGCGATGATCTCGCCTTCCGTTTCGTTGCAGACGAGATGGTAGTAGTCGCCATGCGCGGAAACTATGCGCCCCACGCCGCGCACGTCCCGGCCGGGATCGTCGTATCCGAACGCGTAGAGTCTCGTGGACATTTAGGAAGGCAAAAAAAAAAAGCGGGCGCGGCTCTTCGCCGCGCCCATGCTTTCACCAGCGGGTCTCGCGACGGGGCGCACGGTCCCTGCCGCCGAATCCGCCACGACCGAAGCCGCCCCGGCCGCCGCCGCGACGCTCTTCGCGAGGCTTGGGCTGCGACTCGTTCGCACGCACCTGACGACCATCGATCTCATGGCCGTTGATGGCGTCGATAGCGGCCTGCGCCTGGGCGGCGTCAGGCATCGTCACGAAGCCGAATCCCTTGCTGCGACCGGTCATGCGATCGGTCACTACCCGAACAGCGGTAACTTCGCCATAAGCCGCGAACGCCGCCTTCAATCCTTCGTCAGTCGTCGCGTAAGCGAGGTTGCCAACATAGATTTCCATCTGATTACTTTCCTTCTTTTTGAACTTGCCGGCAAGCCGGGGCACCCGCCCTTTTTCGCCGTCAATGCGTATATATTACCAAATTTTGGCGCTCAAGTCAAGGGAAAAAAAGCACATCTTTCATCGTGTAGAGTCCGGGCGCCTTGCCCGCCGCCCACTTCACCGCCTTGAGCGCGCCGGCCGCGAAAGCCTCGCGCGACTGCGCTTTATGCGTGAGTTCCACCCTTTCCACCTCGCCCGCGAACATGACGGTGTGGTCGCCCACCACGCTCCCTCCGCGCAGCGCATGGATGGCGATCTCGCCCTGGGGACGCTCGCCGATGTCGCCCTGCCGACCGAAAACGAAGTCGCCCGCGCCTCTTCCGGCCTGCGCCGCTTTCGCCAGCATGAGCGCCGTGCCCGAAGGCGCATCCTTCTTGTGGCGATGATGCATCTCCACCACCTCGATGTCGTACTCGGGACCCAGCACCTTGGCCGCCTGCTCCACGAGTCCCAAAAGGAGATTCACCCCCAGCGAATAGTTGCCCGACTGGACGATCGGAATCGCCTTCGAGGCCGCGTCCACCCGCGCCTGCTCTTCCGGCGTGAGTCCGGTGGTGCCCAGCACGTAGGGAATGCCCATCGCCGCCGCCGACTCCACGTGTCCCGGCACTGCCGTATGGTAGGAGAAGTCGATCACGCCCTCCACGCCTTGGGGAATGCCCTTGTCGTAGCCCTCGCCCAAGTCCACCTGCGAGACCACTTCGTCGCCGCCCAGTTTCACCAGCATCCGGCCCATCCGTCCGGCCGCGCCCACGATTGCAAGTTTCATATTGTTTCTCCTATCAAAATCTGCGCATGCGCATCCACGATGCGCAAAGGTACGATCGTGCCCGGGACGGCTTCGCCCTCCCACACCACGATCCGGTTGCCCCCGTCCCGACCCGAAAAGCGCGCCTTGTTGCGCTTGGAGGGACCTTCCGCCATCACCTCGCGCACCGTCCCCACGAGCTTCCGGTTGCGCGCGAGTCCCCGCGCCTCCTGGTCGGCGAGCAGCACCTGGTTGCGCCGCTCCTTCTCTTCCTTCGATACGTCGTCCGGGAGTTTGGCCGACCGCGTACCGGGCCGGGGCGAATACTTGAACACGAAACTGTTGTCGAAGCCGGCCTCATCCATTAGGCTCCGCGTGGCCTCGAAGTCTTCATCCGTCTCGCCCGGATAGCCCACGATGATGTCCGTCGTGAGGGCGAACTCCGGATCGAAATCGCGCAGTTTCCTGACCGCCTTAAGATACTCTTCGCGCGTGTAGCGACGCCCCATCTCCTTGAGGATCCGGTCGCTCCCCGACTGCACCGGCAGATGCAGGTGACGGCACACTTGCGGATACGTACGGTAGATGCGGAGGAGCTCGTCCGTGCAACCGCTCGGATGCGCCGAAGTGAACCGGATTCGCTCCAAACCCGGAATCTGGCACAGCCGCTCCAAGAGATGCGGAAAAGCGTCCTTCTTCCCGTCCCGCGCGCCGTAACGCAGCACCGACTGCCCGAGGAGACACACCTCCTTCACCCCGTTTCTGACGAGACTTTCCACTTCGGCCGCGATCTCGTCTTCGGGACGCGAATATTCGTGTCCGCGCACGTCCGGCACGATGCAGTAGCTGCAACGGTTGTCGCACCCCACCAGCACCGTCACGAACGCCTGGAAGCCTTTCACCTCGTGCGCGTCGAGTCCCTCCGGCACCAGATCGTCGCCCAGCTCCAGCACGTGGTGCGGATTGGAGGCTACAATCCTGGGAATCATCCCGAACGCCCTCGGGCCCACCGCGAAATCGAGCTTGGGCAGCACCTTGAACACGTCCGCCCCGAGCCGCTTCACCGCGCAGCCCATAAGTCCCGTCATCTTGCCGGTGGAACAAAGGTAGCCCGTCTTCCCTACCGCCTTGTCTTCCGCCTTCTGCCTCACGGTGCAGCTGTTCACGATCACCAACTCCGCCTCCGCTTCGGACTCCACCTTTTCGTGTCCGGCCGCGATCATCAGCGCCTCCACCGCCTCGGAGTCGCGCACGTTCATCTGGCAGCCGTAGGTATGGACGAGAAACTTCATTTCTTCTCCAATACAACCATCGTCTCGAATCTGGCGGTGCGCGGGAACATGTTCACCCACTTGACTCCCGCCACCCGGTAGGTTTGCGTCATCGTCCTGAGATCGCGCACGAGCGTGGCGGGGTCGCAACTCACGTAGATGATGCGCGGCGCCCGACTCCGCGCCAGCCATTCCGCCACGCCCTTCTCGAGCCCGTCGCGCGGCGGATCCACGATGACGCACGTCTGGCCCCCGATCCCGATCCGGCGCATGTTGCGTCCCACCTCTTCCGCGTAGAAGGCGGCAGACTGGCGCGCGCGATCGGCATTCTTGAACGCGAAGTCGATGGCCTCGCGTCCGCTCTCGATGCCGGTCAGTTTAGGCGGCTCGGAGCAGATGCCGAACACGCCCACGCCGCAATAGAGGTCGAGAATGTTGGGGGCCCGGTCCTTGCCGGACAGATACTCCTGCCGCACCGCCTGCACCAGCTTCTCGCCCGCCTCGGGATTCACCTGGTAAAAACCTCCGCCCGGCACTTCGAACGTCTTGCCGCATGTCGTCTCCAGCATCGTCACGTCCTTCGCGTCGTCGCCCAGCCACCATTTCACGCCGCTCTTGACCGAATAGCGCACCGTCACGCAGGCCTTGCGGGCGATCGAGTCGCGTACCGCCTTCGCGCCCAAAGTGAGGAGCGACTTCACGTTCTTGCGGATTTCGGGAAGCGCCGCGTTGATTTCCGGGAGGACGAGCGGATCTTCCTCCACCTCCACCACCCGGTGCTCCGGCTCGGCGAGATAGCCGATCTTCGTGCCTTCGAAATGGTAGACGGCCTTGTTGCGGTAGTTGAGCGTCTTCTCCACCTTGAGCGTTTCGATGGCCGGATGGTCGATGCGCGCCCGCGACAGCGCCTCTTCGAGCTGCGCCAGCTTGACCCCGTTCTCGCCCTTGAAGGAAAGCCCCGCGTAGACCATGCCGGGCACCGTCTTCCCCGGCGCCTCGCGCTCGGGCGACGCCTCCTCCACCTCCACGAGCCGCGCCTGGACGAAATGCTTCTTGGCCAGGACTATCTCCGCCTTCACCTGCTCGCCCGCCCAGGCCCCCGGCACGAAAATCACGCGTCCGTCGCCCAAACGTCCCATGCCGTCGCCGCCATAGACGTTCTTGGCGATATAGACCGACGACGTCACGCCCAGAGTTTCTCCAGCGCGTAGTAGGCCCGAGCCTCCGGCGAAAACACGTGCACGACCACGTCGATGTAGTCCACCACGATCCAGCCGCTTTCGGGGTCGCCGCTCGTACGGAAACTCTGCACGCCGTTCTGTTTCATCACGGCCTGGGTCTCCGCCACCAATGCTTTGAGATGCGGCGCGGCGCTGCCGGTGGCCACCACGAAAAAGTCCGTGAGCGAACTTTTCCCGCGCACATCGTACGTTTTGACGTCCTCGCCCTTGCGCTCTTCCAGCGCCTTGACGATCGCCTTTACCTGTTCTTCCAATGTCATAATATGAGTATTATATCATATTCCCGCCCGAAAATCAAGCGGAAAGTGCGATTTTCGCACTCGCACTTCTATCTTGCACTCTTATCTCAATCTGCGATCGTCACTTCCACCGCCCCTCGCGCATAGCAGGCAATCTCGTACTCGTTGTACACGAAGTGCCACCCGTCCGCCGCCAGATAGAAGTTCTCGGTGAGTCCCGGCTCGCCCTGCAGCTCCTCCTCGCCGCCCAGCTGCTCGATCGCCTTCGCCCTCAGTTCCCGCTTGAGCTCCGCCTCGTTCCGTCCTTCGAGCACATCCTTGAGCTCCAGCCGTCTCCCGCTTCCCCGCTCGAACGTCCCTACCGTGATCCTGGTACTCCCGTGCGCCCCGCCCATATACGCGAACTCCTCGCACCGGAAACTCAAATACCGCTCGTCCGCATAGACCATCCGGTATTCCTTCTTGAACTCGTGCGACGTGAAAGAACACGGATACACCATCCAGTCCACCCCGGAAAGCACATCATCCCCATCGCTCTCCCGCACCGGCAACATCGCCGTCTCCCGGCAGAAGTCGATATACCGTTCCCTATCCTCCGCCCCTTCCGTCCATTCCCTGCCCCCGCACCCCGCCAGCAAAATCACACCTGCCACCATCCACTTGCAACTTCCCTTCATCGCTTCACTCCTTTCTTTTGCTCCACTGTCCCATATTATACCATATACCCGCCCGAAAATCAAGCGGAAAGTGCAGAAACTCCCCAACTCCCATTGTCAATTGGAATTGGCACTGGCAACACTTCCACATTTCCACATTCCCCAGCGTCCCTGGGGTCAGACCCCGCCGGACCGAAATTGCGATTAGCGTTTCCGACCCATCAGCCGCAACAAATGCAAAAAGAGGTTGACGAAGTCGAGATAAAGCGTCAACGCCCCCATTATTCCCACTTTGCGTCTAGTGGCCGCGTCCATCGTGCCCTCCTTCGCGGCCAGCACACGGATCTGCTTGGCATCGTACATCGTAAGTCCCGAAAACACCACCACGCCCAACAACGACAGCCCCCAATCAAGCGCGCTGCTGCGGACAAAGATATTTACAAGTCCGGCCACGATAAGTCCCCAAAGCGCCATCGAGCAAATGGACCCCACCGACGACAGATCATCCTTGGTGAAACTGCCCCACAAGGCCAACCCGCCGAACATCCCCGCCGTGATGAAAAATACGCGCTCCACCAGCGCCAGGTCGTAGGCGATGAACACCACCGAAAGCGTCAACCCATTCAACGCCGAATATCCGAGGAACATAATGGTTGCCGCCAGCGGCGACAACTTGTGGATGGCTCCCGAAAGTACCATCACCAGCACCACCTCCGCCAGCAGGCATCCCAACATCCCCGGCCCGGCAAGCACCTTCTTCCAAAGTCCGCTCGTCGCCACATACCACGCTATCGCGCCAGAAATCGCGAGTCCCGCGGTCATCCACCCGTAAACTTGACGAAACACGGCCGAAATCTGGATATGACGCCCTCCGGTGGCATACTCAGGCCTCTCCAGATGACTCTCGAAATCAATCATGTTTTCCTCCTTTTTTGGTTTTCAGGTCATTCCCGAAATGAGAATCTATGTCAGTCCCCATGGACGTCCTTTCTATGCCAAAGGTTGCTGGTTGCGCGAATAGCGGAACCACCTTACTTCCATCACATTGCCGATTACCACATAATATACCGTGAAATTTCTCACGTATATGCGATAATACGGTTGCGCGACATCTGGCGGACGATAGCAAGGCTCGAACGCCAATGGAGCCGACAGTCGCCGATCGATCGCCGCATATACGTCAGTCACCAGCTGGTCGGCAGCTTGATAGTTCTGGAACACCCGCTCGATATACTCTACCGCGCGATCTAGTTCGTCGATGAACGTGGGCCGGATATCAAGCGTGAACTCTTCGCCGAGCATTTGCGCGCCTCTTCAGAATGACCAGCGATTCTTCCCTGGAGTAATGGCGATCGTCACCCTCCAACTTCTCGTCCGCCCGCTTCAACTCGGCCAGCACCGGATCCTGTATGCTCTTGAAGGCATTGTAGCTCATGGTCACCATGTAGCCATAGCCGTTCTTGGTGAATATAATCGGCTGTCCGTCCTGCACCAGATCGGCAACTTCACTGAACTTGTTGCGCAAATCCGATATCGGCCGGATGTCCAAATCGTGAGTTTGCATACTAACCGCCATCCTTATTTCCTCCATTGTGACGACAATATTATATCATAATTATGATATGCTTGTCAAGCGGAATCTGCAACTTTTTGCATTCGCGAGTGAGAATTCAGGTCAGACCTGTTTTCTCACCTTTCTTTTTGCCCCACTGTCCCATATTATACCATATACCCGCCCGTCAAGCGGAAAGTGCAAAAACTCCCCAACTCCAAAACTCCAAATAGCGAAAGCAACTTTCGTCCATGGGGTCAGACCCCATGGACGAACGCCTGTGAAAAGCAAGCGTTATTTGCCCGAAGCACCAAAAACCTTGCCCGGGGATATTCCTTCCAGTCCCGACGAGTGAAGAAAGGTACTAGTACTTTCCTACTAAAGTACTAGTACTTTGCCACTAAAGTACTAGTACTTTAGTTCACTCCCAAGCCTAGGAACACTTACTCCCTTCCCTAGACATTCTTACTCCCCGGCCTTGGCCCATCAAAATCCCCTGCCGAACACCGCCCAGATCTCCCGCAGTACTCTTCACTCGCCTCCCTCGGAACTTTCCCCTGCATTGCTATAGCGACCTCTCTCCTCCGGCCAAGCCTCTATCGCAAGGAGTCGTCCATAAAGGTCCATCAAATTCGTCCATGGGGTCAGACCCCATGGACGAAAAATCCACCGTATAGCCCATTCGTACCTTCTCCGACAGTAATCCTACTGTATTCCGACAGTTCGCAAAACGATTAGCAAGCCAAATTGCCAACATGCGCCCAAAACCGGCAATTATCGCAAATGGAGCCGCATTTCCACATAATCTATGCGCGCACAAAAGCAAAGGGGCGGTGAGAGCCGCCCCTTGCATGCTCGGTGCGGCCGCCTGCCGCCCAAGCCGGCCACGCTTGCGAACGAGCCCTTAACCGCCGAGCAACGCGAGGGCCGAGCGACCGTAGGCAGCGAGGGGATAGCCGAGGCGCAAGCCGAGTGCCGAGGTTGCCACGCATTCGGCCGCACCTGACAGGGCACAAAACAAGTGCAATGGTTAAATCGTAATTCCGAAAGGAGAACTTATGGAAAAGTTCAAGATGATCATGGAGGTCATAAACGCCTGCTTGCAGGCCATCTGGAACGCATTGTTCAAGTAACGACCTCCACTGGGGGCGGGGCTAATCCCCCCGCCCCCTTATTCAGCGCAGGGTTCCATCAACAATTGTTCGTAAATTGCCTTGTCGCCACTTGAGAAGCAGCAGAACACAACCTCCATCGCCGCGTCTCCGCGCCTCGGCGTCTCTGCGCGAGACAAAAACTCCCTCACCTCTCGCACTGCTATCTTTGCCGCATCCTCGATCGGATAGCCGTACACTCCGGTCGAGATGCAGGGGAAGGCGATGGATTTGCAGCCGTTCTCCGCCGCAAGTGCGAGAGCGTTGCGGTAGCAGGCGGCGAGCTTCTCCGGCTCGCCATGCTGCCCGTCCCTGTACACCGGCCCGACCGTATGGATGACGAACTTCGCAGGGAGCCTGAATCCCGGCGTGATCCGCACCTCGCCGGTCGGACACCTCACCCCCGGTCTCACCTCAGTCACTTTGAGGCAAGCCTCGAACAGCTCCTTGCCTGCCGCCCGATGTATTGCACCATCCACGCCCCCTCCGCCCAGCATCACCTGATTCGCGGCGTTGACGATGGCGTCAACCTCAAGTTTCGTTATATCGCCCTGTACAATCCTTATCATTTCTCGTGACGGCCCGTAGGGCTGTAGATGCAACCGCCCCCGTTGGAAGTGGAGCCGCACCAAATGCACTTGTTCGCTCCCGGTCCGTGCCGGTGCCGCTTGTCGGGCGCATAGATGCAACTCTTGCCGTAACTCGAACTGCCGCACCACTCGCAATGCTTTTCGTCGTCGCGATGCTCATGCGTCCGCTCGGGGCCGTAGATGCAACCCCGCCCATAACTCGCACTACCGCAATGTCTGCACTTGCCGCTCATCGATGCCTCCGTTTGATGCGATTTCTAACCTTTCAATCCCGCTCCACCCGCACCCGTTGCGAAATGTCCTCTACGACCTTGGGCGCTGGCGGTTCGACAATGCCGCCGAACGGCATCTGCGCCACCAGTTTCCAATTATCTTCCAGCCCGAAGAGCTCGCGCACCGCAGCATCGATCACCGGATTGTAGTGCTGGAGGTTGGCGCCGACCCCGGCCTTCGCCAGCGCCGACCATACCGCCAGCTGCAGCATTCCGTTGGCCTGTTGCGCCCAAACCGGGAAATTGGCGGCGTAAAGCTCATACTTCTCCTGTAGCGCCTTCACCACGCTCTCGTCGCAAAAGTAAAGGACCGTGCCGTATCCCGCCTTGAAGCCGTCGATCTTCTCGCGTGCCACCTTGCCGCCGAATGCGTCGTAGATGGCATCCCACAGCCGGTCGTGCTTTCCGCCCAGCGCCAGCACCACCCGCTGACTCTTCATGTCGAAGGCGTCCGGTACCAGCCGCGTGGCCTCCTCCACGATACGCACCACCTCCGCTTCTTCCACCGGCAACGCCTTGCCGATCTTGTATACCGACCTCCTGAGTTTCAACGCTCCGATCATTTTCTTTCCTCCTGTCTTATATCACCTCGTTTGCTCCAATGCGCGCGCCAGCTGGTCCGGACACGACGTGCCGTTGCGGCACGGAATGCCCCGCAAGAGCGCAATCACCTCTTCCACCTTGCGCCCCACCGCCAGCTTTGCCACCCCCCGGGTGTTGCCGGGACATCCGCCCACGAATTCACACTTCGTCAGCACCCCGTCCGCCACCTCGTAGTTGATGGCCCGCGAGCATGTCCCCGTCGTCTTGTACGTTGTCATTTCCACTCCTTTCGTTTGCGTTTACCCCGTCACTTCCCAATGCCCGCCCTTGTCCGGCCCGATGCGCTTGAGCCGACCGGCCGCCTTGAGATTTGCGAGATGTTTTTGGATAGTGCTACGGGTTATTCCCAAAGCGGCAGTCATGCCGGCCAAAGTAAGGTGGGGCCGTTCCTTCAACAAATCCCAAAGCTTGTCAACTGTTTTCTTACCGCTTTTTCTTACCGCTTTTTTCTGACCGCTTTTCTTGGCGGTCGAGAATTCCGCTTGTTCGGAATCTTTCAATCCAACCAGCAGATAACGGTTCTTGAGTTCATTGTGCTCGCCGAGAATCAGATTTCGCAAGAAGCGTTCAAGCGGCTCGAAATCCCGGGCGATTCCCGAAAGCGGATTGTCGTAATTCGCGCGGACCAGCGCATTTCGGAAGAACCAGGAATTCTCCGCGAAGAGATCGTTTGACGCCTCGATGCGCATCGATTTCAGATATTTGATGGCGAATACGGCAGTAGTTCGGGTATTGCCCTCTCGAAACGGATGTATCTGCCATATCCCGGCTATGAACCGGGCGAAGTGCGCAACAATCTCTTGCTTGCTTTTACGGGAATAGGAATATTCTTTCTCGCGATCGAAGTCGTAATCGAGCGTTTTCGCAATCATAGGCGCATGGCCATACGTGACCGAATCGCCTCTGAGCACCCATTCCCGCTTGCGTATGTTCACCTCGCGCAAGGAACCCGCATGCGGGAATACGCCCTCGAATATGAGGCCATGCAGCCCCGTATAATATGTCGGCGACAAATAAAAACCTTCTTCTTCGATTACTTCATTTATCCTGGCGGAAACCTTGTCCGCTTCCTTGACGTCCTCCGGGGCGTCATGGCCTGACTTGGTTTCATAATACCGGTCTATGAGGCTCGTTGCTTCAGCCCCGGATATTTCGCCCTCGATATGGCGCTTGGCGACAGAAATAAGGTGCTCCGATGGCACCAGCCCATCGACTTTCTGCAGACCTATGGCGACCGCCCAATTCTCGGCCCGTTCGCGGAGGCTGGCGCTCTTGGCTTGATAATAGCTGTCGAATTCTTTCAATCGAGAATCATCGTACGGCATTGCTTCCTCCTTACGAACTTTCCGATTGTCGAAACGAAACATATCCCGCAGTTTTTCGTGCGGTGCAGTTCCTCCCGCTCGCCACTTTCGTATTCATAGTAGAATATTATATCATATCCCGCCCGAAAAATCAAGCAAAAAGCGCCACTTGCGGTTTTGGTCCCGCTTCGAAGCGTAGGCGATGCCAATGCGCGGAGCGGCCGTGAACTTGACGCGCAAACCATCGCTTTCAATCCAAAGCCGCTCGGATGCATTAAGATCTTCGCGGTTTAGCGAGCGGTCGATTTGGAGCAACTTTGTCAGCCGACCGGGTCCTTGCGCGCCCTCGACGCTACGAACGAGCACGGCCTCCGGACGTCCTTCTCTGCCAGTCACCACATTCAGCATCTCGTGCATACCATAGCAGAGATAGATGTAGGCACAGCCGCCCGACGAATACATTACATCGGTTCTTGGGGTACGTCCCTTGTGCGCATGGCAAGCGGTGTCCTCTTCTCCGCAATACGCTTCAGTCTCGGTGATTCTCCGCCGCATCACCGTTCCGTCCGCCATCCGACGGCAAAGCCATGCGCCGACCAGCGTCTTCGCCACCGTCACCGCATCCGCCGCATAATCCTCTGTAATCAATCTACGCATTGCTCAAGTCATAAGGCGGGGCTAATCCCCCGCCCCCTTATCTGCTTTTCATCAAAGGGATGCGCTTGTGCCACACTTGGAGGCCGGCGGCGACATCAACGATCGTCAGCGACAGGTTGACCTCCATCGTCTCGCGGTCGTTGTCCTCGCGTTGCCGGATCGAAAGCCGGCTTTTCAGGAGGTACTGCGGCATCACCTGGGTGGACGCGGAACTGCCATTGTCATAGACGATAAGCTGTCCGGATTCGGTCACCGCCTGCGCCAGGAGCGTGCCGAGCTCGTCCGCGACCGCCTGTCCCCGTTTGTCCGACGACAATTCGGGTATTTCAACGGGCAGAATCCGGATGACCGCGCGGACGTTCGGGGCGACGCGCGCGAATGTCCCTTTGGCCGCCGCCCGGTTTATGTCCATGGCGACCTGGGAGACAAGATCGTTGATGTCCTGCGCGGTAATGGAGTCTACGCCAAGCGGAACCAGCTCCGCCGTCTTTCGCGCAACGATCCAAACGGACAAAAGCGCAGTCGCGGCCAGCATGACGATTGCGGCAGCCGCCATGACCATCCGCCTCGCCTTCCGCCTGGCCTGCAGGTTGCCGCGAAAACGGCGATACTCCCGGGGAACTTTGATCTTGCCGGTCAACGCGCTTTCAAGGAGCTCCGCCACCGTCGCCACCGACGGCGGGCGGTCGTCCGGCTTACTCGAGACCATGCGCGAAATCACGTACGCCAGCGCGGCCGAGACCTCCGGACGGATGGACCGTATGTCGGGCATCTCCTCGCCGTTCACCGCCTTAGCCAGCAACTCCACGACCGTAGAGTCGTGATTCGGACGCTCGCCGGCCAGCATTTCGTAGAGCACCAGTCCCAGCGAATAGATATCCGCGCGGCCATCGACCGCATGCGAGTTCATCATCTGCTCGGGCGACATGTAAGCCGGAGTTCCGATCATGGCGCCGGTGGAAGTCAGCGTGGTCGTCTGCGTGCCGCTGTGCGAAAACTTCGCAACGCCGAGGTCGGCGAGCTTCGGCGTCCCATCCGCGCCGAACATGATGTTGTCGGGCTTGATGTCGCGATGGACGACTCCGGCACGGTGCGCCACCTCAAGTACGTCGGCCAGCTGCACTACGATATCTACCGCTTCCCGCATCCCGATCCTGCCGCTATCGGCAATGCGCTCGGACAGCGTGCCGCCGGACACGTAGTCCATCACGATGTAGCAAAGCCCCGTTTCAGGGTCCTCCCCGGCGGCATGCACGGCCACCAGATTCTTATGCTTGACTTTCATCGCGAATTCGGCCTCGTGCGCAAAACGCTTCCGCCATTCGCTACGACCGTCCTCTTCGGGCGGAAACAGGATCTTGACCGCATAGCGACCGCCGGTCGACTGCGACTTCGCGAGATAGACCGCCCCCATGCCACCCTTGCCGAGCAGTCTTTCGACCGTGTAGCCGGCAATGCTGTCACCAGGTTTGAGCATATTTTCGGCAGATGCGAGCATCAGTTTTTGCTTTTGCTATGCAAATCGCGAAGAATGGTCGGAGCGGAGGGATTCGAACCCTCGACCTTTTGTACCCGAAACAAACGCGCTACCAGGCTGCGCTACGCTCCGAAAAACTGAAGATTGTTGTATATTATATCATATTCCGGCCGTAACTGTCAAGCCTGAATATGGACAATTTTTCGATTTGGTTTTCCAGGCGGAAACGTCGATCGCGTAAGGCGCGCCCACTTTGACTACGGTTTCGGGCAATTGGAGGCGCTTTAGTCCCCCTTGGATGATCCAAGCCGGAAGTTCGCACCAGGCGCGCGCCCAGGCGGTTTCGTCCATGCCTTCCTCTTCCACCATCGCGCGCCAGGTGACGGCCACGGCCGCCTCCAGACCCAC